>ENA-OWPI01000169-OWPI01000169.1-marine-metagenome-genome-assembly--contig:-NODE-169-length-99944-cov-17.834600_pt1 | contig 99944 bp, 106 predicted proteins | sample MGYA00238138_ERZ651775 | MGnify/ENA primary metagenome ERZ651775 (study PRJEB26906, sample SAMN06265043) | marine metagenome | isolation source: Helgoland LTER site | place: Germany:Helgoland, sampling... | reverse complement strand
GCTTATCCTGTAGATATCTTGTTAGTTTTTGTTAGACTAACTTTTCTATTGGAGGTCTGTGAATTGAAATTTTGGTCGGAATGCACTCAAAAACTTGAAGCAAAGCTTTCACAGGAAGAGTTTAACACATGGATTAAACCCCTCAAGGCAGACATTAACAACAACAGCCTGGAAATCAGCGCCCCAAATGATTTTGTTTTAACCTATGTTAGGGATAATCTTGGGCAGATTATTAAAAACCTAGTAAACACCACTGATGCGTCGCTGAGCGTACAGTTTAAAACATTAGATAAGTCAACTTTTGTCGAGAAATTAAATGTTACAGAAGAAAATACCCCTGGATTAGTCAAAAATTTTACTTTTGAGACCTTTGTTGAAGGCAAATCTAACCATATGGCCTTGGCTGCTGCAAAACAAGTAGCCAGCAACCCGACTGGCGACTACAACCCTCTTTTTATATATGGTGGCGTTGGGCTGGGTAAAACTCACTTAATGCATGCTGCAGGCAACCAAATACTTAACTCTGACAGTAAAAAACGTATAGTTTATGTGCACTCAGAAAAGTTTGTGGCTGACATGGTAAAAGCCCTTCAATTAGGCGCTATGAGCGAGTTTAAGGAGTTTTATAGAAATGCAGATGCCCTTTTAATTGATGATATTCAGTTTTTTGCTGGCAAAGAGCAGTCTCAGGAAGAGTTTTTTCATACTTTTAATGCTCTTTTAGACAGAAACCATCAAATGATTCTTACTTGTGACAAGTACCCAAAAGAAATAGACGGCCTTGAAGAGCGATTAAAATCAAGGTTAGGGTGGGGTTTGCCAGTTATTATAGAGCCGCCAGAACTTGAAACCCGCGCAGCCGTTCTTTTAAGCAAGGCAAACTCAATGGGCGTCACCCTTCCAAATGACTGCGCTATTTATATTGCCCAAAGAATTCGTTCTAATATTAGAGAGCTTGAGGGTGCGCTAAAAAGAGTTGTTGCTAACTCCCGCTTTTCTAATCACGAGATAGATATACCTTTTGTTAAAGAGTCATTAAAAGATCTTTTTGTTATCTCTGCAAAAATGGTGAGCATTGATAATATTCAAAAGACTGTAGCTGAATACTACAATATTAAATTATCAGATATATTATCCAAACGAAGAAGTAGATCTATTACACGACCAAGACAATTAGCGATGGCCTTAACCAAAGAGCTCACAAATCACAGTCTGCCAGAAATTGGCGAGGCATTTAATGGTCGCGATCACACAACAGTGTTGCATGCATGCGGCAAAATAAAAGAGCTTCGAAAGGAAATTCCCTCTCTAGAAGAAGACTATAGAAACCTCAACAGGACTCTCACAAATTAAATGGAAATCTCAGTTAAAAAAGAAGATATTGTGTCCGCACTTTCTACTACTTTAGGTGTTGTAGAAAAACGACAAACTCTCCCCATTTTGGCAAATGTTTTATTTGAGGTTGACGAAAATTCTTTTAAGTTAACAGCCACAGATCTAGAGTCTGAAGTGACAACTAGCGGCCCATTATCCAATGTCCAATCAGCCGGAAAGACAACGACATCAGCAAAAAAACTTAATGAGCTGTGTAGGTTAATTCCAGATGGTGAAGAAATAGGTTTGTCTCTTGCGGGGGATAAATTAAGCTTGAAAACAAAAAATGGTAAGTACTCACTATCGACCTTGCCCAGTGCAGACTTTCCTATTTTTGATATTGACTCAGGTGACTCTCCTTTAGTTATTCCAGCCAAGGAGTTAAGAGAGCTAATTACCAATACATCTTTTGCTATGGGTAACCAGGACTGGAGACATTACCTAAACGGTCTTTTTCTTTCCATTGATGGGGGGCAAATTACAGCGGTAACCACTGATGCCCACAGACTTGCAGTTGCCAATCTAACCACAAATTCAGAACACTCTTTTTCTGGTATTGTGCCGCGAAAATCTATTAATGAGATTGCAAAATTTCTTGCTGACCAGGATGGAAATGCTGAGCTAAAAATCAACGAAGCATCACTAGAGTTGGTTGTTGGAAATTTAGTTTTTAAGAGCAAATTAATTGATGGAAAATTTCCAGACTACCAGCAAGTTATTCCATCTGGTGAGAGCTCAATTCTTGAAATTAACGTAAAGGATTTCTCTGACACATTGAGCCGGGTCTCTGTTCTATCTAGTGAAAAATACAAAGGTATTAGACTTATTACATCACCAGAGGGAGTTAGGATTTCAGCCAACAACCCAGAACAAGAAGAGGCAGAAGAATTCTTTCCGGCACCATACTCAGGAGAGGAGCTAGACATAGCATTCAATGTAACTTACCTCCAAGAAATCATGTCCCACCTTAAAACAGAAACATGCCATATCAATTTTTTTGGCTCTGATAAAAGTTGTTTACTAACACCCCCAAATAGCGACAGTCCAAAATATGTTGTAATGCCACTCCTTATTTAGGTTTGTGGCCTTTTCAAATATAGAGCTAAGGAACTTTAGATGCTTTGAGAAGCTTTCCCTGGACTTATCCCCTAAATCAACTCTCTTATATGGAAAAAATGGTTGTGGCAAAACCTCAATTCTAGAATCAATATTTGTTGCTAGTTCAGGGCGATCATTTCGCACATCTAATTTAGAGTCTTTGATTAAAGAGGGCGCAGAAGCTTTTACCATCAAAGCCTATGATGACTTACACGGATCTATTTTAGAAATAAAAAAACAGAGAAAACACTCCATTAGTATTAAAATCAATGACTCCAGGGTGACAGCTAGCGAGTTGGTGAGAGCCTTTCCGTCCTTTTCCATAGACAGTAAAACATTTTTTTACAACGACAACGCTCCTGAGTATAGGAGAAAGCATATAGACAGAGGGTTATTTGTCGCATCACCAGAATACGCAAAAAACTGGTTTGGTTACTTTAGAGCACTTAAGCAAAGAAACTCTGCTTTAAAACAGGGATCTCTCTCTCAAGCTAGAGCTTATGATCATCAGCTGGTGGTGCATGGAGAAAAACTTAATACACTGAGAAGCTCATTGATACACGACACTGAGTCTGTATTTTCAGAGCTAACCAAAAGACTCTTAATTGAAAGCCCGAGAGCAAAGATTTTCTCAGATGTTTCTGTAAAACTCTTCTCGGGTTTTGATGATCAGGAGGGGTTACAGAGCGAGCTATCCCAGTCCACTGAGAATGATCTTAGAAGGAGGTCTACTACAAAAGGGCCCCATAAAGCAGATGTATTATTTGATAGTAAGGGCTCACTAATTAAAGATATTTTTTCTCGTGGCGAGCAAAAACTACTCTCTATTCTTTGGTCAATATCTCAAAACATAATGCTGGGACGAGTATATAATTTACAACCAATTTTACTCCTTGACGACCTATCCTCAGAACTAGATTCTGAAATGCTAGAGTGCTTTTTGCCAGTGCTACAATATATTGAAAATCGTTTTATTTTTTCAAACATTGTTGATCTTTTTGGTAGTAAAATAGACAAAACTAATAATCAATTAAAAAAGTTCCACGTGGAACAAAGACCACACTAATTATGCCAAAAAAGAAACCCGACGATAAAAAATATGATTCATCAAACATTCAAGTTTTAAAGGGTTTAGAGGCTGTTAAAAAAAGACCAGGAATGTACATTGGCGACACGGATGACGGCTCAGGCTTGCATCATATGATATTTGAAGTCGTCGATAACTGCATAGATGAAGCTATGGCAGGACACTGCTCAAAAATCGATATTATCATCAACAAAGATGACTCCATTACAGTCAGGGATAACGGCAGGGGAATTCCAGTAGATGTTCATAAAGGTGAGGGCGTGCCCGCTGCTGAGCTAATTATGACAACCCTTCACTCAGGTGGAAAGTTTGACGATAACTCCTATAAAGTCTCGGGCGGATTGCATGGTGTGGGAGTATCAGTCGTAAATGCGCTATCTAAAGAGCTTACTTTAACAATATGCAGGGACGGTGGCATGTACCAGCAAAAATATAGCGAAGGCACAGCCACAACGAAACTTAAAAAAATTAAAGCATCATCAGAAACAGGAACTGAAATAACTTTTAAAGCCTCTGATAAGATCTTTACATCAATCAATTTCGAAGCAGAAAGGGTTAACAAAAGGGTTCAAGAGCTATCATTTCTTAATGCAGGGGTCAGTGTAGAGGTTACAGATGCAAGAACCGGTAAATCTAAGAAATTTCAGAATTCAGGTGGCGTTGCTAGTTATGTTGACTTTCTTCGCGGGAGAAAAACTGCTTTATGCCAAACAGTAAACTGCGAGGGTGGCCAAGATGGGATTACTGTTGAGGTAGCAATGCAGTGGAATGACTCATATAACGAAAGCGTTTTGTGTTATACCAATAATATTCCTCAAAAAGATGGGGGAACTCACTTGTCTGGGTTTAGGTCTAGTTTAACCAGGGTCTTAAAAGCTTTTATTAAAAAAGAAGAGTTAAGTAAAAATTCTCCTATTGAGCTACTAGGAGAGGACGTGCGCGAAGGGTTAATTGCTGTAATATCTGTAAAAGTTCCTGATCCTAAGTTTTCATCACAAACCAAAGAAAAGCTTGTGTCCTCAGAGGTTGAGAGTGTTGTTAGTTCAGTTTTAAGCAAGGGCCTTAACGAATTTCTACTAGAAAACCCGAAAGAGGCCATGGCGCTTCTAGGGAAGGTTTCAGAAGCTGCATTAGCAAGAGAAGCTGCCAGAAAAGCAAGAGAGATGACCAGAAGAAAAGGGGTTCTAGAGTTAGCGGGCCTTCCAGGTAAGCTATCAGACTGTCAAGAAAAAGATCCTGCACTTTCAGAGATTTATTTAGTTGAAGGGGACTCAGCTGGTGGGTCTGCTAAACAAGGCAGAAATAGAAAATATCAGGCTATTCTTCCATTGAAAGGAAAAATATTAAACGTTCAAAAAGCAAGAATAGACAAAGTGCTGTCATCTGTTGAAATAGGAACTATGGTCAAAGCCCTAGGTTGCGGCATTGGCACCGAAGACTTTAATATAGAAAAGTTGAGATACCATAGAATTATTATTATGACAGATGCTGATGTTGATGGATCTCATATCCGCACACTACTATTAACATTTTTCTACCAACAGTACTTTGATATTTTAGAGAATGGCCATATCTATATTGCGATGCCACCTCTGTATAAAATAACCAAAGGTAAATCTTTTGTTTACGCCTTCGATGAAGAGGCTAAGGAGACTGCGGTTAAAGAGTTTTCAAAATCTGGTTTAAAAGGAGTTGATGTTCAAAGGTATAAAGGTCTAGGGGAGATGAACCCGGATCAGTTATGGGATACTACGATGGATCCAGAAAAAAGAACAATGATGCGCGTAGACATTAAAGATGCTCAAGAAGCAACTGACATGTTTGAAACCCTTATGGGTGATGATGTTGAGCCTAGACGAGAGTTTATAGAAAAAAATGCTCTCTCTGTTGCTAATCTAGATATTTAGTTTATTCAACCATGGCCTCTCTCAAACCATTGATATGGCTTCTATAAGCCTGCTTTTACAAAAATTTAACCTATTTAAAATCTAGAATCCACTGATTGTCTATAAACCCCTAATCTAAAAAATAAAAGAACTTATGTTTATTTTATTATTAAATCCTCTAGGTATTTAGGCAGCTCAGAGATTTGTATTCGACTTTGCGCCATGGTGTCTCTATCACGGATAGTCACTGACGCATCTTCTAGCGCTTCAAAATCAACCGTAATGCACAAGGGTGTACCAATTTCATCGTGACGCCTATAGCTTTTACCTATATTTCCTGAGTTCTCTAGTAAAATTCTACCCAGCCTTAGTTTTTGAAGATCTTTTTTAATTTCTGAGGCGAGGCCCACCAAGCCATCATGATTCTTTTTTAAGGGAATAACAGCAGCTTTAATCGGAGAGAGATGAGGCTTTAAGGCTAATACTGTTCTACTTTTTCCATCAGCCAGATCTTCAACCCTATAAGCTTCATTCAGAACGGCTAGAACCCCTCTATCTACACCGGCAGACGGTTCAATGACATAAGGAACCGTCCACTTCTTTGTTTCTTGATCTTGTATTGCTAGCCTTGAATTTGACTCATTATTTTCTTTAACGGTAGAGTGAATATCCAATTCATCCTGATTTTTACTATGAGAGCCTAGATCAAAATCGGTTCTATTGGCGATACCCTCTAATTCTTCTGACCCATGCGGAAATTTATACATAATATCAACGGTTGCCTTAGAGTAATGGGCAAGCTCATCTTTGGGAACGTGATAAAGCTCTAAACTTTCTTCTTCTACTCCCTGCTCTGACCACCATTTCAGGCGAGCATCAACCCATATCTTGTGCCACTCTTCATCTGTTCCAGGCTTTACAAAGAACTCTAACTCCATTTGCTCAAACTCTCGAACTCGAAAAATAAAATTTCTTGGTGTAATTTCGTTTCTAAAAGCTTTGCCTATCTGGGCAATTCCAAACGGTAGATGCTTCGATGTTGAGTCCACAACATTTTTAAAATTTGTAAAAATATGCTGAGCTGTTTCCGGCCTTAGATACGCAAAAGATTCATTATCCTCAACGGGACCCACAGCCGTCTTAAACATTAGGTTGAATGGGCGTGGATCAGTTAAATCTGTGGAGCCACAAGTTGGGCAATTAGCTGAGGTTAATTGATCTGCTCTCCATCTAGCCTTGCACCCTTTGCAGTCTACCAAGGGATCTGTAAAAGTATCTTCGTGACCTGAAAACTTTAACACGCTAGGTTTAGTCAGAATTGCAGCATCAAGGCCCTCAACATCATCCCTATCAAAGACCATAGACCTCCACCATGCCTGTTTGAGGTTATTTTTTAACTCAACACCAAGAGGACCATAGTCATAAAGCCCTTGTAAGCCCCCATAAATCTCATTTGATTGAAATATAAAGCCTCGTCTTTTGCATAAAGCTACAAGCTCTTCCATGGTTTTAGCTGTCAAAATAAATACCTTTTGTTTGTGTGGATAGAAAAATACATTATGCAGTTTTTTTGATTGAATCTATAGAGCTTTTATTCTTGTTTGAGCATATATACCTATAAAATATAGCAAAAAGTAAAAAAACAACAAATGAGACTAATTTTTTATATCCTTACACTTTTGCCCCTTAAAATTGCTTTTGGGCTATTTGATCTATTGCCCAGGTTTACCTTGGCTGCCCACCGAACATTTAAGGTTACTAAAATAAATCTTTCCATTGCTTTCCCAGAACTATCAGGGGTTGCACTAGATTCTTTGTCTAGGGATAGCACTATAGAGACCCTTAAAAGTTTTTATGAGACCTTATATACATGGGCCAGAACACCCAATAAAATTATTCAGCACACAAAAAAAATTAATAATAGATTTCTATTTTCAGCACCAGAAAATGATCGAGGGCTCATTGTTTTTGCTCTTCACAATAGAAGCATTGATTTTATGTTGAGATGGATATCAACCCAGCGGAAACACACCTCTCTTTATAAAACCATAAAATTTAAATCAATAAATGGTTTTGTTAAGACACTGAGAGAGGAAGGGGGCAGCGTCCTTGCTCCCACTGGTATTGGGGGCGTAAAAACCATAATTAAAGCATTACAAAATAACCAAATGACATGCATGGCCTCAGATCAAGTGCCCGCCCATGGCATGGGAAAATACTCAACCTTTTTTGGGCATGAGTGTTTTTCTTTTTCCCTAGCGCCTTCCTTAGCAAGCAAAACAAACAAACCAATCTTGATGAGTTTTTTAAGCTACGATTCAACAATAGGTCACATCATAAACTTTAAAAAACCCAGCGATGGAATTTATAAAGAAGATGGTGTTGATGTTATGAATAAAGAAATGGAAAATGCAATTAGAAAAAATCCTAAGGAGTATTCATGGGAGTACAAAAAATTTAGAAGGCTATCTGATAGGTCAGTAGACGTATATAAGACTTAACGCCGCCAAAACGCTGGAGTAAAAAGTACTAGCAAGGTAAAAATTTCAAGCCTACCCAAAATCATAGCAAAACAAAGAATTAATTTACCAATACCTGTCACCGAAGTGTAGTTTGCCGATACCTCTCCTAACCCCGGGCCAAGATTGTTTAAGCATGCTCCCACTGCAGAAAAAGCTGACTCAAAATCCATTCCTGTTCCCAGCATTGCCATAAGCAGAAACATAAAGATAAACACGTAAATAGAAAAGAAACCCCAGACCTTTTCAGCAATTTTTGCATCTATAACCCTGCTACCAATTTTAGAGGTCAAAATGGCATTGGGATGAATGGTTTTTATTATTTCTTTGTATGCTTGGTTAATCATGATGAGCACCCGCCAGGCCTTAATTCCTCCACCCACCGATTGTGAGCATGCTCCCATAAATGCACCCACTAGGAGAAGATACGGCAAAAAGCCAGGCCATAAAGAAAAGTCCTCTGTTGTAAATCCTGATGTGGTAACAATAGAGACTGTATGAAAGATAGCTGTGCCTGCGGTAGAATAAAAACCTTTATAGGAATCACTAAAAAATAAAACAACAAAAGAAACGACTATGACCAGCGCAACAACTGACAGAAAAAATTTAAACTCTGAATCATAAAAATACTTTAATGGCTTACCGCCAAAAATTGCAGCATAGTGAACAGCAAAAGAAGCAGCAGATAACAACATAAATAAAATACAGATAATTTCAACAAACCCGCTGTTAAAAAATCCAATACTTCCGTCATGAGTTGAGAAACCTCCACCTGCAACAGTACTTAAGCTATGAGCGATTGCATCAAATGCTGTCATTCCAGAAAGCCCGTATAAAAGAGCGCACGCAAGTGTGAGTCCTACATAAATTTTCCACAATGCCTGGGCGCTATCTGCTATGCGAGGGGTTAGCTTTTGATTCCCATGACTTCCTGGAAGCTCCATTTTATATAGCTGTCCCCCACCAATTCCAAGAGCTGGCATTACAGCCACAGCCAAGACAATCAAGCCCATTCCCCCAATCCACTGCAATAATTGCCTATACAGCAGTAGAGATTTTGGCATATTATCTAAACCAACAATGGTAGTTGCGCCTGTTGTAGTGATTCCCGACACTGACTCAAACAGCGCTTCAGTTAAACCTAGCCCAAAAAAATAAAAAGGAATAGATCCAGCGATCGCAAGAACCACCCAAAACATTGTTGTAATAATAAAACCATCGGAAATATTCAATGGCAGGCCGTCTTGTCTTGAAGATATCCACATCAAGCCCCCCGTCACAAATAAAAATAAAAATGAATAAAGAAAAATTGATCCACCTGCCTCTTGGTACAGCATTGTCATTGCCCATGGAGGTAAAAAAGAAATGCTGAAGATCGCTAGCAAAATCCCAAGTAAGTTAAAAATAGATTTAAAGTTCATTAATCAGCTAAAAAAAGATTTTGTATTTGATTTTTATTAGTCTTCCCCAAAATAAATACAATAATTCTATCTCCAACGCTTAGTAACAAACCTTCTGATCCCATAAACGTCTCATCACCTCTTGTAACAGCAGCAACTACACAGTTCTCCGGTAAAGGTATCTCAGCAACAGGCTTTCCAAGGTACTCCTTAGTAAATTGATTTCGATGGACTATTCCCTCGATAGCCTCTGCACCACTCTCCATCTTAAAAATTACATCTTGAGGAACATCACCTTCAGCAAGATGCTGCAATACCATTGAGACAGTTAGTCGTTGGGGGGAAAGGGCTATATCAACAAAATTCTTGGGCAGAATATTTATATAGGTGTAGTTATTTACAAGAATGATTGTTTTTTTAGCACCGAGTTTTTTTGCTAAAAAGGCAGACATAATATTTGTCTCATCATCGTTTGTTAGGGCGCAAAACACATCGATATTTTCAATATTCTCGCTTTTTAACAACTCTTCATCAGAGCCACCACCATTCAGAACAATTGTCCGGTTTAATTCACGAGAGAGCATTTCGCATCTATCTCGATCAGGGTCTATTATTTTAATCTTATATTCATCCTCTAGTTTTTTTGCTAAAGCAAAACCAATCTTTCCGCCACCAATGATCATGACCCTTGAAGAAGATGTGTCTTGTAGTCGCATTTCTTGGACGACTGTATCAATATCCTCTTCTGCAGCTACAAAGTACAACTCATCATTTTCTTTAATAATAGTTTTACCATCAGGTATGAATGGCTTCCCTTTTCTAAATATTGCAGGAACGAAGGTGCTCGTTTCAGGCATATCACTTTTAATACTTTTCAGGGCTCTGTTAACAAGCATCCCATCCCTTTTTGCTTTCACTGAAACTACCTTTAACAACCCATTGGCAAAAGTTTCTATCTGCTCAGCGCCTGGATGTTTAATTAAATCAACCAAGTGATCGGTTACCTCATTTTCAGGGCCAATGGCTATATCAATATTATCCTTACCGAAAGCATCCAAGGAATTTAAATAAGATGCATCAGAAAGCCTGCAAATTGTTTTCTTAACGTTAAATTTAGATTTTGCGATTTGACAAGCAGTAATATTACATTCATCACTGCTAGTCACAGCAAGCAAAATTGTGTCATTATCTGCGCCAGCACTTGCGAGTGTATCTGGGTGAGAAGCATGGCCAATCACAGTGGCTAAATCAGAGTCTTCTTGAAGTTTTAAAAGCTTATCTTTGTTTACATCAACAATGCTTACATCATAACTTTCTCTTGATAAGGTTCTTGCAAGACTGCTGCCGACCCTGCCGGCCCCCAGTATTAAAATTTTCATAGCTATAAATTAAACCTCTTTTAAAATAATTGGAAGAACCCGTCTAATTTATTTAATCTTTAAAAAAATCAGAATAAGAGTTGGCAGCATCCGTTGCCATAATAGTTTTTTTGCCTGGAAATTGTAAGTGTGTAATTACTATCATTGAGTCTATTGTTCTAACAATTAATTTATTTTCAAAGAAAATAAAATTACCAGATATATTTGGATCAATTTTAACTGGCTGAAGAGACATTCCATGTATTTTAATATCAAGACCATTTTTTCGAAAGAAGAGGCCAGGCCAACCACTTAATGCTTGGAATTTTTGAAAGATGACATCTGCCCTCTCTTCCAAAAAAATAATTTCACCGGATGCCTTAGAAATTTTACTGCAATATGAAGCAGAATCATGATCTTGCTCAAGCGCATTTTTTTTAAAATTTAGAATATTTGATAAGGTTTTAAATAACTTTCGATTGCATAGGTTTGTAAGGTGCTGCTCTAAATCATTCCTATTGCATAGGGCTGGAATTTCAAAACTATGCTTTGAATAAATAGGCCCCTCATCCAGTCCACTGGACATCTGCATAATTGAAATGCCTGTCTCCTGATCACCATTCAAAAGACAAGCTTGTATGGGTGATGCCCCTCGATATTTTGGCAGTAATGAAAAATGTATATTAATCGGAGCAACTTTAGGGTGAGCAAGTAACCAGTCAGGTAGGATTTTTCCATATGCAGAGACAACTAAAAAATCACACTCAACAGATGAAATAATTTTGTAAAACTCATCATCTATAAGTGCTGGGGTGAATAATGGGATTCCAAGTTTTAACGCCTCTGCCGATACTGCAGATGGCTCTCTTGCGCCTCCTCTTTTTGAGCGCCTATCAGGCTGACTAATAACCCCAACTATTTCGCAATCCTGGCTATAAAGATTTTGCAGTATTTGAGCTGCAGATCCTGGAGAGCCAGCAAACAAGATTTTCATAATAGTTATTTTTATTAAATTCTTTTAAATTCGGTTAAATTCTTTTATTTTGAGGCCTTTTTCCGAATTCTATCCCTTTTGAGGGGTGAGAGATAGTCAACCATTAATTTTCCTTCTAAATGATCTATTTCATGCTGTATGCAAACAGTAAGAAGCCCAGATGGCTCCTCTTGATATTTTTGACCTGTAATATCCTGCCAATTTAGGGTAATACTATCTGGCCTAATAATTTCTTCTGTCACGCCCGGAACAGACAGACAGCCTTCGCTAAAAGAAAGTAGACTTTTGTCATTTAAAATTTTAAATTCAGGATTAATAAAGATTTTTGGTTCATTTCTTTCTTCTGAGATATCCATCACTATTATTCTTTCGTGATAATCCACTTGAGTAGCTGCTAGCCCAATGCCATTTTCTTCATACATCGTTTCCAGCATGTCCGAGGTTATTTTTTCAAGACTTTTGTCGAATTTAGTAACTGTTACGGCAACCTTTCTTAACCGTGGATCTGGAAACGTTAAAATGTTTAGCTTTGCCATATACACATTATAATTACATTATCTATAATCAACACCTGTTAGTGAATAATTTTTATTTTTTAAGGGAGTAACACAGAATGTCTAACCAAGCTTCAGTTTCAATATTTATGGGCTCTAAGTCTGACTTACCAATTGTTCAGGCTGCTGCCGACATACTAAAGGAGTTTGATATTACATTTAACATGTATATTCTTTCTGCACACAGAACACCTGAAGAGGTCGTAAGAAAAATTCGCGAATCAGAAGATAATGGCGTTAAAGTATTTATAGCCGCAGCTGGAATGGCTGCTCATCTAGCAGGTGCTATTGCTGCGCAAACATCAAAACCAGTTTTAGGAATTCCATTGGCTGGAGGAGATCTAGATGGAATGGATTCTTTGCTAGCAACTGTGCAGATGCCCAAGGGTGTGCCAGTGGCAACTTTTGCAATTGGGAAGTCTGGAGCTATTAATGCTGCTATTTGCGCCGTGCAAATTCTAGGCACCCATGATGAAAGTATTTCGAATAAATTATCTGCCTACAAAACTAAGATGCATGATGATGTATTAAGCGCGAATGAGTCAATCCAGCAGCTTTAAATTTGAAAAAATTTACTGCTCCAGAGGATGCATCAAACTGGCTAAACGATGGGAAGATTTTAATTCACCCCTCCGAAGGAATTTGGGGTATTGGATGCGCTGCTTTTAACAAAGATGCTGTTGAAAAAATTAGTCGCCTAAAGCAGAGATCCCAAGCAAAGACTTTTATATTATTAGCCAGCACATCTCTTCAAGCAATTAATTATTTTGATAGCATTTCGTCACAACAACAAAATTATCTTAATAAGGTTTGGCCAGGACATGTGACGGTGATTATGAATGCCAATGATAAGATTCCAGGTTACCTAAAAGCTATGGATGGATCAATTGCAGTGAGAGTAAGTGATTACTATCACATCTATAAACTGCTTGACTGCTTTGGAGGGTTAATGGTTTCTACGTCTGCCAATATCAGCAACTTTCCGACCCCAGCCAACCTAGATGAAATCATTAAGATTTTTTCAGATAGTGATATAGCGGTGTATGCTCACGACAATGGCGGAGCAAAAAAATCCTCTACAATAATTGACATTAGAACCATGGAATTTATACGTGAATAAACTTGATCCTGATAACTTAAATGTCATAGAAGCATGCTTTAAAGGTATTCAAAAAGATATCTTAAATAGATTTAAGTTAGCAAACAATTCTCAATGCAATGTGGTGGTTGAGAACTGGAAAAGAGAGCAGGGAGGTGGAGGCAAATCAGTTTCTCTCGAGGGCACAATTCTTGAAAAAGCAGCGGTTAATTTTTCATCTATTTCTGGGAATAAACTTCCAGCTTCCTCAATAGCAAGCTCTGCTAAATTACAAAAATCATCTGGGTTCCACGCAGTTGGTGTCTCAGTTATTTCTCATCCACACAATCCATTTTGTCCTACCAGCCACATGAACGTAAGACTTTTTTTAGAAACCGGAAAAAATCAAGCTATTAAAAACTGGTGGATTGGGGGAGGTTTTGATCTAACGCCCTACCAACCCTCAATGGGTGATGCTTCAATTTGGCACAATGCTGCAAAGGGTGCCTGCGATAAATTCAATAAAACTTTTCACAAAAAATTTGCTGCACAGTGCGACAGTTACTTCTATCTTCCCCATAGAAAAGAAAAAAGGGGAATTGGCGGTATATTTTTTGATCAACTACAGTATAAAAATATTGAAACAAGCCTTCAGTTTCTTGAGGAGATTGCAAGAACCTATATAGATACCTATGAAAGTATTATTAATAGTCATAAAAAAGATAGATTTTCCACAGATGAAAAAAACTTTCAGCTATATAGAAGAGGCAGATATGTAGAATTTAATCTTTTGTTTGATCGCGGAACAAAATTTGGCATAGAGTCTAATGGCAGAGCTGAATCAATCCTTGCCTCATTGCCGCCATCTGTAAATTGGCCCTTTAAGCTTTCTGCTGAAATAAAAGCTCATGAGAAGAAGCTATTAAAATTTTTAGCCTTAGATTGGAATCAACACCTATAAAAACATGAAGACATATAAATTAGGGGTAATTGGAGACCCAATAGAGCACTCCTTGTCACCAAAAATTCATAATATTTTTGCACGACAAGCAAATATAAAAATTGACTATCAGGCCTATAGAGTAGACCCGAAAGACCTAGACATTTTTATCAAAGAATTTTTTAAAAAGGGAGGTGATGGATTAAATATAACATTGCCTCACAAGGTGAGCTGTTTAAAATCAGCAGATGAGCTATCTGATACTGTAAAAAAGATCGGGGCTGCCAATACGCTTTGTTATAACAAAGAAACAGAGAAAATTTTTGCTGAGTCTACCGATGGAGCTGGTTTTATACGTGATACTGTCGGAAAAATAAACCTTATGAACAGCACTATACTTATTTTAGGAGCAGGCGGGGCGGCACAAAGCATCATTCCCGCAATTCAGGAACAGCATGCAAAACAAATAATATTAGACAACCGTTCAAGAGAAAAGATTGAGGGAATTATCAAGAGATTCCCGCCTCTAAGTCATGATCATTTGAAGCCTAATACACCATTGTTAGATTTAAAAGATTTTTCAAGTAATAACACCGATCAAGCGGGCACTCATACTGTAATAAATGCTACTTCTGCTGGTTTTGATGGTCCCTTTCACTGGGATAAAGAAATCTATGCGAATGAGCACACCAACTTTTATGACTTAAGTTATAGCAGCGATATTGCCCCTACCCCTTTTTTAAAATGGGCCGATCAATATTCATCTGGTCAGGCTTATGATGGATTTGGAATGCTTGTTAACCAGGCTGCACTCTCTTTTAAGTTATGGACAGACATAGGCCCTGATGCAAACATTACTAAAAATGAGCTTTTTAATGAGTAAGAGTTTTATTCGCTTTATTGCTGGAGCTGTCTGCCCAAGCTGCAAAGAGATAGATAAAATTGCTATTAGCGCAGACGATCAAATGATCTACTGTCTTAGCTGTGATTTTGAAGAGCGCCGCCCAAGCGCTAGTAAAGATGGTAATAAAAAAATAAGTGCGCCGAAGATTGTTAATCTTGATGATTTCAGAGACTAAAATTCCTAGAATTTAGAACAGTTTACAGTTATTATAGCCCCACAAAAAACCGTTAAATAGAAATCTTTAGAACGCTCAAATAGACTTCTAATAAACATTATTTTTAGTTATAATAATATATATCAATTATTTATTTTAAAAAAACTTTACTTTACGAAGCTAGGAATCCTAATGTTTAAAAAAATCACTAACAGCATTAATAATAAATTAACGGCAGTAATGCTGCTCATCTTTTCTAGCAAATCCTTTGCTGCTTGGGATGATCTTAATATGACAGAAGGCGTCACAGCTATTAGCAAAGAAGTGTTTGACCTCCACATGCTGATTTATTGGATTTGTGTGGTCATTGGTATTTTGGTGTTTGGGGTGATGTTTTACTCCATGTTTGCATTCACAAAAAAGAAAAACCCCACCCCTTCCAAGTTTCATGAAAACACAAAAGTAGAGCTAGCATGGACGATCGTGCCCTTTTTAATATTGGTGCTCATGGCTGTTCCTGCCTCAAATACTCTAACAAAAATTTATGATGATACTGAGGGCGATATTAACATTCAAGTGATTGGCTATCAGTGGAAATGGGAGTATAAATATTTAGAAGATAACATTGGTTTTTTCTCAAACCTCACAACAGATTGGGATGAAATTTATAACAAAACACCAAAAGGAGAGTTTTACTTAGAAGAGGTGGATGAGCCTGTTGTTATTCCTGTTGGAAAAAAAATCCGTTTTTTAATTACGGCTAATGACGTTATCCACTCATGGTGGATGCCTGATTTTGCAATCAAGCAAGATGCTATCCCTGGATTTATTAATACTGCGTGGACCATTGTTGATAAGCCCGGAACATATAGAGGTAAATGCACAGAACTTTGCGGAAAAAACCATGGCTTTATGCCGGTGGTTGTAAAAGTGGTGCCCCAGGATGAATATGAGTTATGGGTTAGTAGCAAAAAAGAAGAAGCTTTTAAAATGGCTGAATTAACTCAGAAAGAATGGTCAGCAGAGGAGTTGATCGAAAGAGGAGAGGGCATATATCAAAAGAATTGCGTTGCATGTCATCAAGTAAATGGTCAGGGCATGCCACCAATTTTTCCAGCATTAGCTGGTAGTGACATTGTTTTAAATAACAAAGCAAGAAACATAGAAATCCTGATGGAGGGAGTGCAAGGCGCAGCCATGCAATCATTTGCCAATCAACTCTCCGAAGTTGATATGGCCGCAGTCATTACTTACACAAGAAGATCTTGGGGTAATGCCGAAGCCGGAAATGGCGAAATTGTCGTTCCAAAAGACATCGTTGAATACAAAAAACCTAAAGTTTAAAAGGAAATAATATGAGTGCAGTAATAGAATCCCACGATCATGAACACCATCACGGTCCAGCCAAAGGGCTAACACGTTGGTTGTTTACTACCAACCACAAAGACATAGGAACCCTGTATTTGTGGTTTAGTTTTGCTATGTTCTTAATTGGTGGTGCAATGGCTATGGTTATCAGAGCAGAGCTTTTTCAGCCAGGAATGCAAATTGTCGAACCAGAATTCTATAATCAAATGCTTACACTCCATGGTTTAATAATGGTCTTTGGGGCAGTTATGCCTGCATTTGTTGGGCTTGCTAACTGGTTAATACCAATGATGGTTGGGGCCCCTGATATGGCGCTACCAAGAATGAACAACCTAAGCTTTTGGATACTTCCATTTGCATTTTTTATTCTTCTCTCATCTTTATTCATGGAGGGCGGCGCCCCTAACTTTGGCTGGACTTTTTATGCTCCGCTGTCTACTACTTACGCTCCTCCAAGCGTAACCTTCTTTATTTTCTCTGTTCATATTATGGGAGCATCTTCTATTATGGGCTCCATTAATGTGGTGGTAACCATTATGAATATGCGTGCTCCAGGTATGACTTTGATGAAAATGCCTCTGTTCGTATGGTCTTGGTTAATTACAGCGTATCTTTTGATTGCAGTTATGCCAGTTTTGGCCGGCGCAGTTACCATGATGTTGATGGATATCCATTTTGGAACTAGTTTTTTTAATGCTGCAGGTGGCGGTGACCCCGTGTTATTCCAGCATATTTTCTGGTTCTTCGGTCATCCAGAGGTTTATATTATGATTTTGCCTGCTTTTGGCATCACATCACACATCATTGAAACTTTTTCAAGAAAGCAGTTATTTGGACATACTTCCATGGTTTGGGCGATGACTTCAATCGCAATTCTGTCTTTTGTGGTTTGGGCTCATCACATGTTTACTGTGGGACTTCCTCTTGCAGCCGAGCTGTTCTTTATGTGGGCAACCATGCTTATAGCGGTTCCTACAGGTGTAAAAGTATTTAATTGGATTACCACTATGTTCAGAGGCTCTATTACATATGAAACCCCAATGTTGTTTGCTATAGCCTTTGTCGTGTTATTTACTATTGGTGGTTTTTCTGGGTTAATGCTTGCGATTACTCCGGCTGACTTTCAATATCATGATACTTATTTTGTTGTGGCGCATTTTCATTATGTCCTAGTCCCTGGAGCTATATTTTCTATCATGGCAGCAGTTTATTACTGGATTCCTAAATGGACTGGCAATATGTACGACGAAAGACTGGGTAGATTACATTTTTGGCTTTCATTTATAGGCGTTAATGTAACTTTCTTTCCGCAGCACTGGATTGGATTAGCGGGTATGCCGAGAAGAGTGCCGGACTATGCTCTTCAGTTTGCAGATTGGAATATGGTTTCGTCTGTAGGAGCATTTTTATTTGGAGCTTCTCAGATTCTATTTCTATTTATTGTCATCAAAACAGTTATGGGTGGAAAAAAAGCTACTGCTGAAGTTTGGGAAGGAGCACGCGGTCTTGAGTGGACGGTAGACTCACCAGCTCCGTATCATACATTCACCACCCCCCCAAAGGTTACTTAATGAACGAAGGCAGTAAAAAAACCATTAAATTGCTCTGCTTTGCAGTGTTGGGAATGTTTACATTCTCTTTTGCCCTGGTTCCTCTGTATGATGTTTTTTGTGAAATTACAGGCCTGAATGGAAAAGTGGAGCTTTCTGCGACCACGAATCAGAACCTTGAAACTGAAGATGGAAGAGATCTGGCTATCCAGTTTGTCTCTCATAATAATGAAGAAATGCCATGGATATTCCGACCTTCTGAAGACACCATAAAAATTAAAACTGGCGAATTTCATACTGCCACTTTTTATGTAAAGAATACCACCAACAAGACAATGACAGCTCAGGCAATTCCGAGTGTTGCGCCCTCTAATGCAGCAATACATTTAAAGAAATTAGAGTGTTTTTGTTTTGAGCAACAAGAGCTTGCTCCAGGTGAGGAAGCCTTGCTGCCAGTGAAACTGTTATTTGATGACCAGCTACCTGAGTCTATTAACAGTGTAGTTTTGTCTTATACAATTTTTGACGTTACAGATTATAACGATGTTGAGTTGACGGAACATCACAATGAGCATGACCATCATGATGGCCATGATATGGAGCCCGCATTATGAGTTATCAAAAATACTATGTTCCTGATCAAAGCAAATTTCCAATCTTTGCTGCTATATCTCTCTTTTTATTAGTTATGGGGGCGTCCAGCACCATTAATAGTCTAGACAATCCAGATAGCAATGCTGCTTATATTCTCTACCTGGGCTTTGCAGTATTTGGAGTGACTCTATTCTTTTGGTTTAAAACTGTTATTGCGGAACATATTGCAGGCTTGAATAGCGCACAACTTCAACAATCATTTGTATTTGGTATGGCATGGTTTATTTTTTCTGAAGTTATGTTCTTTGGAGCATTTTTTGGAGCATTGTTTTATGTAAGAAATTTTTCTGTTCCTTGGCTCGGGGGCGAGGGAGAAAAAGGATTAGCCAATATGTTATGGGAAGGTTTTGAGCCATCTTGGCCGGTAATGTCTACCCCGGATGCCGGTGCCGCATTCGCCTTAGCAGATAAAAATATGAACTGGCCAGGATGGAATCATGCTTTGAAGTGGCTGCCCATGTGGAATACCATTGTGCTTTTGAGTTCCAGTGTGACCGTGCACTTTGCCCACTTAGCCTTAAAAAATAATAATAAAAGATTATTTAATCAATGGCTGGCTGTCACAGTAACTCTAGCTCTTACCTTTGTTGCTCTCCAGATCGCAGAATATTATGAAGCTTATGCGCATTATGGGCTGACTTTAAATTCAGGTATTTACGGATCTACATTCTTCATGTTGACTGGTTTTCATGGCTTCCATGTAATGATGGGCGGCTTTATGCTGGCAGTAATGCTTTGCAGGTCAGTCTTTTATAATCACTTTGATTCAGAGAGTCACTTTGGTTTTGAGGCAGCCTCTTGGTATTGGCATTTTGTTGATGTGGTCTGGGTGATGCTATTTCTATTTGTTTATATCTTGTAACTTAGGGGCTCCAAGGAATGGAGTTACCAAGCTCCCCAGTATATAAGCCATAAGCAACTAGCATTAAAAGGATGGCCCCTAAGCTTACCCTAACTCCCAAGCTATAAACTGAGCGTTTGCCCTTGCCTTGGTCTTTGAAAAGGAAAAACAGACTGCTCGCCAAGCTTAGAAGAATTAAGATAATAACAACTGTAATAATAGGTTTGAGCCACATAGGAAAGATTGTATCACCTTTAAAATGACAAAATTTAAACTAAGACAGCGACTCACAGAGAATAAACTATTAACCATTTTTTCTTCTTTTTTTGTGCTGGTATTTATCTATCTTGGTGGGTGGCAGATAGAAAGAGCATCTTATAAAGCTGATTTATTGAATGCTTTTAATTCTGAGCAGCAGGCAACACCAGCAAAGATTTCCTTCAACTCTCCTGAGTGGAGTCGAGTGTATGTGGATGGAGCTTTTGATCCTTCAAAACAAATATTAATAGACAATCAAATCCATAACGGAAAAGTAGGGTATAAAATATTCACGCCCTTTAGATTCGATCAAGATCAGGTTGTTCTAGTGGATAGAGGCTGGATCCCTCAAGGTAGCTCCAGAGCAGACTTACCCAATATCAACTTCTCTTCCCCTGAGTCTAGGATTATCGCTACCGTTACTTACCCAGAGCAGGGAGTTTTGGCTGGCACTGAGCTGTTAACGAATTTTTGGCCTAAAGTAGCTCAAACTAAAGCAGTTAAAGTTTTAGCTGACGCCTACGAAGAACCAATCTTGAACATGGTCCTAGTTTTGGATCCAGGCTCTAATACGACTGAAGAATATATTGAGATTAAACCATTCGCTATAACTCCGGTAAAACATTATGGCTATGCGCTTCAATGGTTTACTATGAGCATCGTCCTTTTGGGGATGTTCTTATTTGCATTAAAAAGAGAGAACTAAATGAAAAATAAATTATTTCTTGCCGCGCTTCTGATAACCCCAATAGCAGTATTACTTTTTTCTACACTATCTTTTCAGTCAGGCTTTGCCCCAAAAGACACAAGAAACAATGGAACCTTCTTTCAAGAATTCTTTGATGTTACCAACATAGGTCTTACAACAGAGGCTGGTACCCTTGAATTTGAAGATGCTAAGTGGATTTTTGGAACCTACGGGCTCCAATCTGACGATTTAGAGCAAGCCTTATATTTAATGAGGCAATTAAACGTGGCTCTCAACCGAGATATTTACAAGCTAAAGCGAGTGGTATTTACGCAACCAAATACGACCATGGACAATGCTTTAATGGATTACCCAAGAACAGAAATTATCCTAGATACAACGGGATCGCTTTATAAAACTATTGGTGACATGGAGGGAGATAATTTTTTTAAAGAGCAAAAGATTTTTATTATTGACCCTTATGGTAGAGCGGTGATGTTTTTTCCAGTATCAATGGATCCTAAGCTGATTTTAAAAGATTTAAAGGTATTGATATGAGTATGATCAGAGGGTTATCATTTTTCGGTCTCTGCCTTGCTTTTGTTGTTATTGCATTGGGAGCCTGGACAAGACTAGTAGATGCTGGCCTTGGTTGCCCAGATTGGCCAGGATGCTATGGATTTGTTGTATTTCCAACCTCTGAAGCAGATGTCTTGCTAGCCGAGCAGCGCTATCCTCAATTTCCATATGAGATTGACAAAGCAATTCCAGAAGTTGTCCATAGATATTTTGCTGCTTTTTTAGGCATAATTGCTATTTCATTAGTCGTGGCTGCTTTTAAATTCAAACTGTCTCTTAGGATAAAAAGACTCACGTCATTTTTGTTATTTTTTATATGTTGCCAAGGTTTATTTGGCTACCTAACCGTTAGCTTAAAACTCCTACCCCTTATAGTTACAGGACATCTCTTTGGAGGCTTTACGACCCTTAGCTTATTTTTTTATTTATACCTTATTTCTACAGACAAAATTATAAGCTACCAGATTGGTCATTTAAAACCATTAGCAGCTATTGCATTGGTGGCCCTGGCATTTCAAATTTTTCTTGGAGTATGGACTAGCACAAACTATGCATCTTTAGCCTGCGTAGACTTTCCTACCTGCAATGGATCTTTCCTTCCAGACATGGATTTCTCCAACGGATTTAATTTATTTCAAGAGGTTGGTCCAAACTATCTCTATGGCTTACTTGATAATGAAGCAAGAGTTGCCATTCACTACTCTCATAGGATTAGCGCACTAATTGTTACGTGTATCTTTGCAGCGCTAATCACACGTTTATGGTTTTCTAGCGCGGCTCCGCTAGCATCAACCCTTGGCGTGGTATTGGTTACCCAAATTTCACTGGGAATTATGAATGTTGTATATGTTCTTCCTTTGTACATTGCCATAGCTCATAATTTAGTTGCAGCTGCATTATTATTAGCAACCCTGATGGTCAACTTTATTGTGTGGAAAAAATGAATACTCTTAAAAACTACTACGAGCTTTGCAAGCCCAATGTAGTAATAATGATGCTGATTACTGCCCTAGTAGGCTCATTGCTAGCAAGCAAGACATTGGCACCCTTATCCTTAATTGCTTTTGCAATGCTGGGCATAGGTTTGTGTGCGTCATCTGCCGCAGCCATAAATCAAATTATTGATAGAAAAGTAGATGCAAACATGGGAAGAACTGAGAATAGACCCATACCACAGGGAGAGGTTTCTCCGATTAATGCTTCAATTTTTGCTGCTGTACTGGGGGTTTTGGGCGCAATAATATTAATTACCTATGTCAACGTCCTTACGGCTGTCTTGACCCTTGCTTCTCTCATAGGGTACGCATTTATTTACACCGTTTATTTAAAACGCGCTACACCGCAAAATATTGTTATTGGCGGCTTAGCGGGTGCTGCACCTCCGTTGCTGGGCTGGACGGCCGTAACAAATTCAATTGATCCCAATGCATTGCTTTTGGTTCTCATTATTTTTGCATGGACTCCCCCTCATTTTTGGGCCTTAGCCATCCATCGAAAAGATGATTATGCAAAAGAAAATATTCCAATGCTGCCTGTAACCCACGGAGTCGCATTTACCAAGTTACAAATTATTCTATATACCATTATTCTGATTTTGGTTAGTCTTCTTCCGTTTATTGTTCTGATGTCGGGTATTTTCTACTTAATTTCTGCCTCTATTTTAGGTGCTATTTTTCTCTACTATTCCATTAAACTTTATAGGGATAAAAATAATGAAAATGCATTTCCAACATTTGTATATTCCATCTATTACATATTTTTAATATTTGCAGCGTTGTTGATAGACCACTACCTTATCTAAAATGCCCACAAACATAAAAATTTCACTACTGCTGATTGTTCTGTTCATGGTCTCTGTTCTATTTTTATTTATCAATAAATTAACAACACCTAGATATTTATCAGCACCAGAGCTCCTAGTGAATGGCATGTATGTCTTCCCAGAAGCCAAGCCTTTCTCAGAATTTACCCTCTTAAGTGCAGGCAATCGCTCTATTACTAAAAATGATTTAATGGGGAAGTGGACTTTGGTTTATTTTGGATTTACGCGTTGCCCAGACGAATGCCCGGTTGCCATGTCCATGATTAAAAATCTTTACGCCACTCTTGAAACAAAAGGCTTTGATTTATCAGACAAACAGGCCTTATTGATCACCATTGATCCTGAGAATGACTCTCCAGAAACGGTAGATAAATATGCAAAAATATTCAATACCAGCTTTATTGGAGCTCGCGCCAACAGACCAATGCTGCTTAGTCTAGCAACACAATTAAACGTTATGGTTGTCAAGCCACCTCAAAACCATAGCGACCATTCAATTGATCACCTTGAAAACCATTCAAATAATATTTTACTTATTGACCCTAGGGGAAACTACTTTGGATTTTTTAGACCTCCATTCGACGAGGAAAAATTTCTTTTAACCTACCAAGCGGTAGTGACGCCTCGCTAGCTCTCTAGGAGCAGGGAGCGTAGCTCTTGAATCTCTGCATCAGATATATCTAACCCCACTCTAATATAGTTCTCAAGAGACCCATAGGTATCTTCGGCAGTCTGAAATGCCGTTTCTATGTACTCTCTTTCAACACCCAGTAATGGTCTCAGTATTTCTGCATCTGCCTGATAAAGACTCATGAGTTTAATTTGCCCAATCATCTGATCAATCCTTTCAGAAGTAAAATCATTAGTTTTCATATAGTCATGAATGACATCTTCTTTTGAGACACCTAGAGCTATCAATGTTATTGCTGCAGCAAAGCCAGCTCGATCTTTGCCTGCGGTGCAGTGAAATAGGGTTGGGCCCTTATTGGCAAGTAAGTCTTTTAAAAACTTACTGTAAACCTCTTGATAGTCTGTAATAAATTCTTTATTAGCCTCTACAAGGAAGCTTTTAATATCCTTATTAGTTTTGCCCCTGAGGATGTCTTCAATCTGACTTCGCATTGCACCATCCACTGCAATTGGCATTTCCACATATTCAATCCCTTTTGGCACAATATCAGGATCTTCAGTTTTCTCTACTGTGGATCTGAAATCAACAATTCGCTTGATTCCCAGTTTCTGCAGGTACTGCTCATCCACCGAGGATAGGTCACTTAATTTATCTGATCTGTATAAAAGACCCCATTTTACCAGCCTGCCATCACTTGTTTTGTATCCCCCAAGCTCCCTGGTGTTATGGGACCCATCCATTGGAAGCTTGCGATGAGCCTCCGTTTGAAAAGATTGATCATTTTTATGTATTGGTCTTTCCATTAAATTATTATTATCCGAGCATTGAGCTATGAATAGGCAGAGGGTTAAAAAACCTACTGTTCTATACATCTATAATGACCTTGCCTCGAGCTTTTCTATCCTTGAGGTGCGCAATTGCTTGACCTGCATTTTCTAGAGAAAATCTATCAGCAATTTCTGGATTAATTTTTCCTAATGCGAAGAGGTCAAATAGCTCCTGAAAGTTCTTTTGATTTTCCTCTGGGAACATCATGGTCCAGGCGCCCCAAAAGACACCCACAATTTGACACCCCTTTAAAAGCGCCAAGTTAAGAGGAGGCTTGGGGATTTCACCAGCTGCAAACCCAATAACTAAAAAGCGACCTTCCCATGCCATTGCTCTAAGTGCAGGCTCGCTAAAAGAGCCGCCCACCGGATCATAAACAACATTTGCGCCAAGCCCACCTGTTAACTCCTTAATTTTATTAGATAGTTCCTTTTGCTGATCTCTATTAAGGTTCCCTGAGGGGTAAACAAATGCCTCGTCTGCGCCATGCTCTATGCAAGTTTGAATTTTTTCTTCAGATGATGCTGCCGCTATAACTCTTGCACCCATGGCCTTGCCAAGCTCTACTGCTGCCAGACCAACACCACCGGCAGCTCCTAATACTAATAATGTTTCCCCTGGCTGAATCTGAGCCCTTTGCTTAAGCGCGTACAGTGAGGTGCCATAAGTCATAGCAAGTGCCGCAGCAGCTGGAAAATCCATTTCTTTCGGAATCAGATTAACTCGCGCCTCTTCCACTACTACTTGTTCTGCAAAGCATCCATGGCCAGCCATTATAAAAACATGATCACCAATCTTGCAGTTTGTTACACCTTCTCCAATTTCAGCAACGACTCCTGAGCATTCTGCCCCAGGAACAAAAGGCATAGGGGGCTGAAATTGATACAACCCTTGAATCATTAATACATCAGGAAAATTGACACTTGCTGCTTTTACTTGGACTAGCACCTCTCCAGGGCTAGGCTGAAGATCATCTACTTCTCCAAAGATTAATTTTTCTGGACCCGCTAGCTCTACACATTGCAATGCTTTCATAATTCCTCTTTTAATTTTGAATTATACAATTCTACATATTTATTAATATCTGCGCTCGTGCTTTTAGCAAGATTTTCTAATTCTTTTATAGACTGATCAGCAGAAGCAATAAAATGTGAAAAATCTCGCGTTGCTCCATTACGGTAAGTTTCAGCAATTTTTTGACTTTGCCATAAGCCATATTCTTGAAATGACATTTCATGCTCTTTCATCTCACTCATAATTCTTCTGCTCGGAGGATCCTGCTTAGTCAACTCATCATCTATAGCCACTGAATATTCTGATGAATAGGCATCCATAGCTTTTGCAACCATGCGCAGCTCTTCATAAAAATTTTTCTTAACATCAGCAAGAGGGAAGAGCGCACCTTCCTTACTCAAGCTCACATCTTTGTCGCGACCTCTTTCTACCATAGCAGAATGATTGAATTGAATTTCTATAGCCTCTTGCTCTGAAATAATAGGACTATCAGAAATAAGAGCATGCATTAAAAAAACGTCTAGAAGCTTAATGTTATTTGTTGAAATTCCCTCAGGAATGAAAGGGTTAACATCCACGCCCCTTAACTCAATGTATTCAATCCCATGACGGCGAAGCAAGTTTGAGGGTCGAGAGGTGCTGGCACCAGTTCTTTTGGGGCGAATAATATCATACAACTCATTTTCAATTTGCAAGATACCAGCAGAAATCTGCTGAGGCATTCCTTGTTCATCTTTTAAGCCCAATGCTTCAAATTTTTCGTATGGTGTATTAATGCCTTTCACCACGGAATTGATGAACTCATTTAAATCATTATAACGAATGTCTAAAGTATCCTGAATCGCACTTTGGTAACCCACATTACTCATGCGCAAGGATGTTGCTGAAGCAAGAAATAAGTCCTCTTCTCCATACTGCTCCAGGTTGTGAGCCCTATCTAGCAAGTAAGATTTATGCGCAACAGGGGATGCTCCAAAATGCTCCAAAAGAAACCAAAAATTTCTTTTAACATTTCGAATTAAACCTAAGTACTGATCATCTATAAAAGCTTGAGATGGATGCGGGTTCATAGCCAGCCATGAGTTTTTAGAGATGGAGAAATTAAAGTGTATTCCAGAGACGCACTGCATAATGGACCCATACCTGAGCCTCAGACCTTTTCGGTAAACATGTTTTAGCATCCCGCTATTTGAACTTCCATACTCTGCTATTCGTATTTCAGATTCTGCATTAAAAGCGCAAGGCATTGAAAAATTCCACAATAATTCATCACCCATGGTGCTATATAAAAAATGATGTAGATCCGATAGATGATCGAATAAACCCTCGGCAGAGCTAAAAGTAGGGGTCACAAGTTCTATCAAAGCCTCTGCAAAGTCAGTTGTAATATCTTTGTTGGTTAAGGGTGACCCTAATTTTTTAGGATGATCAGCCTGGGAGATAGCACCAGCATTGCTAACCCTTAAAGATTCTCGCTCTATACCCCTGTTAATTTCAAGGTTATGAAAAAAGCCGCTGTCTTGATATTGCTTAAGAGAATTCTTAAATGTTAGCGAGGCCATTAAAAGGAAGCTAAATGGATGGCCCAGCCTCTATGATTTCTTGTCTTACGGAAAACTTTTTAAAGTTATCTTGAAACTGCTGAACCAAATTTTTTAAGTAGGCGTCATATTGGCTTTGATCTTCCCAGGTAGACTGAGGCGTTAAAATTTTAGGGTCAACACCTTCAATAGACAGGGGAACATCTAGATTTAAACCATCAATATGTTGTGTAGCAACATCATTTAGCTCCCCGTTCTGGATTGCGTTGACAACCCTGCGTGTAGTTGGAATATCAAATCGTGAGCCAATACCATGAGGACCGCCAGTCCAACCAGTGTTGACCAAAAATACTTTTGCATCAAAAGCTTCTACTCGCTTAATCAAAAGATCAGCATAGACCCCAGCAGGCCTTGGAAAAAATGGGGCGCCAAAGCAGGTTGAAAACGTTGAGCCGATGGCCTCAGTGGAACCAACTTCAGTGGAGCCAACTTTGGCGGTATAGCCGCTTAAAAAATGATATGCAGCAGCTTCTTTGGACAGGATAGAAACAGGAGGAATTAAACCAGTTAGATCGCAGGTTAAAAATATAACTGTTTCAGGCTCCCCAGCTGCGTTAGATTCAACTGCATCATCGATATGCGACCTTGGATAACAACACCGACCGTTTTCTGAAAGAGATGTATCTGAGTAATCAGGCGTTCCTGCACTATCTAAGGCAACGTTTTCAATGATGCTGCCGTGCTTGATAGCCTTCCAAATAACAGGTTCATTTTTCTCTGAAAGATCGATGGTTTTTGCATAGCAACCACCCTCAAAATTAAAGACAGTTCCTTCACCCCAACCATGCTCATCATCGCCAATCAGCGAGCAAGTAGGATCTGCAGATAATGTAGTTTTGCCTGTGCCCGATAGTCCAAAAAATAATGAGACTTTTCCATCTTTATTTACATTAGATGAGCAATGCATTGGCAGTACATCTTTTTCAGGCAGTAAAAAATTTTGTACAGAGAACATAGATTTTTTCATCTCCCCTGCATATTTCATGCCAGCTAAAAGAACCTTTCTAGCCGCAAAGTTAATAATGACACACCCCTCAGAGTTGGTGCCATCTTCCTCTGGAGAGCATTGGTAATTAAGAGCGCTTAGTATTTGCCACTCTTGTTTACCTTGATAATTAAATTCAGCAGGGTTAATAAAGATGAGTTTGGAGAACATGCTATGGGAGGCACTTTCTGTTGTTACATTTACTGGAATATAGTGATCCACATGCGCACCGACATGCACTTTTGAAAGATATCTATTCCTCTCAGCAAGATAAGCATCAACCTTATTCCAAAGCTTAGAGAATTTATCAGCATCAAATGGCTTATTAATACTGCCCCAGTCAATTAAATTAGATGTGCTATCTTCTTGCACAATAAATCGGTCATTAGGGCTTCTGCCGGTTCTCTCGCCAGTTTCTAGGGAGAGCGCACCATTGCTGGCAATTACGCCTTCGTTATTGGCAATAGCAGCCTGAATGAGCTCCTCAGTTCCAAGTTCCATTACTTGACTCAAAGTATTATTTTCCATAAATATTATTATTCCCTATATAGCACTTATTTTACATTCTGATGTATTGCAACACTACATATTATTTGTGTAGTGGATTTGAATTTATTTGCTATGAATTGTCAATCAAGCTGCAATTACTTAAATTAAGTGGGTTTTATGGCTTACCTTATTGTAGTTTAACTACACTCTAGCCATTTTTCCGTAAAAAAAAGAAATATAAGTTATAGACCACTAAGCCTATAAAAAATAGAAAAGCCCATTCTGCAAAATTAAAAATAAATCTCCACTCGTATTCTGCACAATTGCCATCTCCAAGAAGAATTGTTTGAATTAGCTCCATAAATGGAAGCGTATCCATTAAAAAATCCATTGGTGGCGCGCAAGTCGGCAACTGATCTGCTGGCAAATGTTGTAAATAAATTTGTCTGCCAGCAATAATGCTTCCACCCAGCGCAAAAAAAGCTGCCAGAAACAACGTGATTTTTGAAATAATAATGTGGAGGTGGGGAATGACTAAAATAACCCCACAAAAAGCAATAAATGCAAATGACCAGCGCTGCAGTATGCAAAGAGGACAAGGATCATAGTAGCCAATCAGCTCAAAAAGATAAGCTCCCACTATCAAGCCCGCACCCGTAATGCAATTCACTGCAGGAGGGCTTAAAAACAATCTTTTTAAAATACTCATAAATATAATTTTACAACTAAAGCAGCATTGATCTTATATTATCCATGGCTTATATAAAAACCAAATGACATAATAAATTTTTATGACCAATCCTAACAAAAAAATTTTTTTAATCGACGGTTCTTCTTATTTATATAGAGCATTTCATGCTATGCCGCCCTTAACTACTTCGACTGGATTGCCAACAGGTGCAGTGAAGGGAGTAACCAACATGCTCCGCAATCTAAGGAACGAAAATCCTAACTCTCATTATTTAGCAATTTTTGATGCTAAGGGCAAAAACTTTAGACATTCTATTTATAAGGATTACAAAGCAAACCGACCTCCCATGCCACCAGAGCTTCGCGAGCAATTAGCGCCATTAAAGTCCATTTGCAATGCTATGGGGATGCCTGTTGTTGAAATTCCAGATGTGGAAGCCGATGATGTTATTGCAACCTTGGCAGTCATGGGGTCTCAAAGGGGTATGCCTATGATTATTTCTTCCCTGGATAAAGATTTAATGCAGCTTGTCCAAGATCCATTGGTCAAAATGGTAAATACTATGAACAACAAGGTCTATGACGAAGCTGGCGTGCAAGAAAAGTTTGGAGTGCATCCCGATCAAATAATAGATTACCTTGCTCTTGTTGGTGATACCTCAGACAACATTCCTGGTGTCCCGAAGGTAGGACCCAAAACCGCAGTTAAATGGTTAAATGAGTTTAAAGACCTAAAAGGGATCACTCAAAATGCAGAAAATTTTACTGGTGTTGTGGGTCAAAACCTAAGAGATTCTATCCATGATCTAGACAGAAATGTTGAGCTTGTGACGCTTAAAAAAGATGTAGATTTATCTGTTTCTCTGGATAAATTGCTAGCAGCAACCGAAGACCAAGAAGAGCTGAATAAACTCTTTGCATCCCTAGAGTTTAAGAACTGGATCAAATCTTCTGAAGGTCGGCCCACAGATGCGCCAATACCAACCGCGCCTTCCAAAGAATACGAAACTGTTTTGTCTGACAAAGCCCTAAAAAATTGGGCAGAGAAATTAAATAAATGCTCAGCTTTTGCCATTGACACAGAGACATCCTCTTTAGACACCATGACAGCTGACTTGATCGGCATATCCCTATCTTGTGAAGAGGGAGAGGGCTGCTACATCCCTATCCAACATTCATATGAAGGCATGCCTCAACAACTTTCACTAAGTGCTATAGCTAGAACTTTAGGCGAAGCTATCTCTCGCAATCAAACAAAGTTGGTAGGCCAGAATCTTAAATTCGATTTACCAATTCTTAATAGACATGGCATCAAAGTTACAGAATTTCTTGGTGACACCATGTTGATGTCATACGTTTTAAACAGCACGGGCACCAGACATGGCTTGGATAGAATGGCCATGCATTATTTACAATATCAACCAATGAAATATGAGGAAGTGGCAGGCTCTGCTTCCAAGCAAATTAATTTTGCCCAAGTGGAGATCCCTGCTGCAACATTTTACGCCGCCGAGGATGCAGACATAACCTTTCGACTCTTTAACCTTTTAGATCAAAGGCTTAAAAAAGAACCAAAGCTCATCACCCTTCTTAAAACCCTAGAGTATCCAATGCTTAAATCTTTAATTAAGGTTGAGACCAATGGTGCGAAGATTAATGCAAAAATGTTAGCAGATTACTCAACAGAGCTAGGAGTAAAAATTGAGCAGCTGTCCAGGACAGCATTTAAAATGGCAGGAGAGGAATTCAACATGGATTCTCCCAAGCAACTGGTTGAAATTCTTTATAACAAATTAGAATTACCCGTATTAAAGAAAACTCCAAAAGGCCAACCTTCCACAAACGAAGATACCCTTCAGCGTTTGGCCGAAGAGTATGAGCTACCAAAAGTTATTATTGAGTACAGAGGACTGGCAAAACTAAAATCTACATATACTGACAGCCTGATAAATATTCAACATCCCAATACGAAAAGAATTCATACCTCATATCAACAAGCTGTCACCTCGACTGGCAGGCTATCTTCAACGGAGCCTAATCTACAAAATATACCCATCAAAACAGCTGAAGGTAGAAAAATACGTGAAGCTTTTGTAGCAGAAGAAGGGAATGTCTTAATTTCCGCCGACTATTCGCAAATTGAATTAAGAATCATGGCTCATTTATCTGGAGATAAAAATCTTACCCATGCCTTCAATAACAGTATTGATGTTCATTCAGCTACTGCCTCTGAAATATTTGATGTGCCTTTAGAGGAGGTGACGACCGACCATCGCAGAAGCGCTAAGGCAATTAATTTTGGCTTAATTTATGGCATGTCAGCTTTTGGATTAACCAGGCAGCTAGGAATTCCTCGCCATGAAGCCCAAGCTTATCTTGATACTTATTTCGAGAGATATACTGGCGTCAGGGAATACATGGATTCTACGAAGGAGCTAGCAAAGAAAAACCTATATGTGGAGACTATTTTAGGCAGGAAACTACATGTAACTGAAATTAACGCATCTAATGGGTTAAGACGACAGGCAGCTGAAAGGGCTGCAATTAATGCTCCTTTGCAAGGCTCAGCTGCAGACATTATCAAAAAAGCTATGATTGACGTTGATGAATGGATTGGAGACGACAATCCAAACATTAAAATGATTATGCAGGTTCATGATGAGCTTATTTTTGAAGTCAAAAAGAATTTTGCAGAAGAAGCTCTAACTAATGTAATTAGCCTTATGGAAAAAGCAGTTCAATTGGATATTCCTTTAATTGTTGATGCAAACCAAGGATCTAATTGGAATGAAGCTCACTAGGAAGAAATTGTTCCTGCCCAGATTAATGGATCTTTGACAATTCTTTCTTCTGGCTCAAGAATCCTGATGCCATATTCTTCTCTTAAATCACATACTCTTTGAGTCATTAAAGCGTCTGGAGATCTAAAAGGCCATTTTTTATTCATTGCCTTTGTGCGGCGTCCAATTCTTCTCTTGATAGGGATTAGTTTAAAGACGGCAAGCACAAGCTTGAGGTAACCCAACTCTTTTTTTAAATATTTATTTAACTCTTTTAACTCAGGTAATTTTGAATATGCAAATAATTCTTGAAATTTCCAATGGCAGCCTCGCAAAACCCATGAATCTAGCAAAGACTCTTGTTCAATAGAGGTATCAAGTCCAAAGATAACGTGAGTTGCATCATGGTCCCTAATAATCTGTGAATCAGGCTTATCAATTAATTGTTTTTTGCCGTTGGCTTGAAGGTAGGCACGATACTCTTCCAGCCCTTCCTCAAGGGTTAGGTCACAGGATTGATCTTGAAAAGATAATTTAACCATCGACATACTTTAGCAAAATTTTCCCTAGTTTTTCACAATTAGTTCCCTTCAGGGCTGAGATTGCTATTACATGAGGAGCATTAGTTTCTTTTAAAACCGTCTGTTGAGTGCTCGCGCATACATTATTTGATACCTTGTCAGATTTTGTGAGGACTGGAATAAAGGGAACATCAAAGTTTTCGCACAGCTCAATCATTTCAAGATCTATGGGTTTAAGTGGATGGCGAATATCCATAAATATTACTACTGCTTTCAATGAGGTCCGCTTTTCAAAATACTCACCTAACAACGGGCCCCAATCTTTTCTTCTAGAGTGACCAGATTTTGCAAACCCATAGCCAGGCAAATCAAGAAACTTGAAACCTTCCTCCACTTCAAAAAAATTAATTTCAGTTGTCCGCCCAGGAGTTTTGCTTATTCGTGCTAATTTTTTATTTTTAGTTAATGCATTTAATGCACTAGATTTACCAGCATTTGATCGCCCAGACAATAAAATCTCTGTCCCAGTGTCTTCTGGGAGTTTTTGGTACTTTGTTATGCCAAATAAAAAAGCAGTATTTTTAAAAGGATTTTTCATAAGATCATTTATCTCAAGCGATGCAGGACATATAATATGCTTTCTGTACCATAACGCATAATATATATTGAAAACTTATTTACTCGCCGCACTTAGCCTCTTATCCCTTGCTTCTATAGCATCTGAGCTAGAAATTCCCAACCTCTTGAATGTTGGTAACGCAAAGGCTGGGGCTGATTTAGTGGCAACCTGCGCAGCCTGTCATGGTGGAATGGGGCAAAGCGCAAACTCCGATTGGCCAAATTTAGCGGGACAAAACCAACGATATATTGCCGAGCAACTAAAATATTTCCAACAAGGAAGCAGAGAGAATGCTCTTATGTTGGCGGTTGTGCCGTACCTGAAAACGCTCTCAGATTCGCAGCTGTTTGATATTGCAGCTTTCTATAGCGAACAAGTCGCAGCTGTTGGTCAGGCAAAAGATGATCCGGAGCTTTTAGCATTGGGCAAAAGCTTATACATGGCTGGAGATTTATCTCGAGGCATACCAGCTTGCACAGCATGTCACTCTATGAATGGAGCAGGAAATGATCAAGCTGGATTTCCTCGCATTGCAGGCCAGCAAAAAGCTTACTTAACTTCTACCTTAAAAGCTTATAGAAGTATGGATAGAAATGCTGGGGATTACTCTCTAGTGATGCAATCTGCATCTCAAAATTTAAAAGATAAAGACATCGAAGCCTTAACAAACTACATGCATGGACTATACCAAAAATGAAATACCACAAATACTGTTTAACATTCCTATTATTATTTTCTGCCCTAAGCGTTCATGCTGAGTATAAGTTAGGGAGAGATTACGGCTCTATTTCTAGGCCTCTTCCTGTGAAGCAGGATGGCGTGGTCGAGGTTTTAGAGGTTTTTTGGTACGGTTGTGGACATTGTTATAACCTTGAACCAGTTATTGAAAACTGGTCTAGCAAGCAAGACAGCAGCGTGAAACTTACAAAGATGCCTGTTACCTGGGGACCAGCTCACCAACTTCATGCTAAATTATTCTATACGGTAGAGGCTTTTGAATTGGGACAAAAAGCACATACTGCTGTTTTTACATCCATTCACAAAGAATCAAATTATCTTTCAAGTGATGAAGCAATTATTACATTTCTTGAAACTTTTGATCTTGAAAGGGATCAGATTAAGAAGCAGATGAACTCTTTCTCTGTAAAACAAAAAGTAAAGCGGGCAATAGAACTATCAAGACAGCTAAAAGTTACGGCTGTTCCAATGCTTTTTGTTGATGGCCAGTATAAAATAGAAGGCAAGAGATCACACTCAGAAATGCTGAAGGTAGCAGATCACGTGATTGAGCTTCAAAAACCTGTTTCTTAAAAGTTATATATTATGAAAAAAATCGCACCATTATTTGTTATTACACTGGCACTAGTTCTATTTTTTAATGGAAAAAAATATGATGAGATGATGGAATCGAGATTGAGCAGTCCTATTGCAGTTTGTCTGGAAGGCGAATCCTGTGGACAATCAACGGCAATAACATTAGCTGCCGGTGGCGCTTCGCGATCTGCTGAAGATATTTATTCAACTGGGTGTGCCGCTTGTCATACTTCTGGAGTAGCTGGATCCCCTGTTTTGGGAAATCAATCTCAATGGGAGTCTAGACAATCCAAGGGCTATGAGATGCTTGTGGATAATGCCTGGAATGGTATTAATGGAATGCCTGCAAAAGGTTTATGTGCAGACTGCACCAAGGAAGAGATCGGCATTGCTGTTCAGTATATGCTGGATGCTATTTAGCCTTATCCTCCTCTAATAGCTTCTCCAAAGTATCTATTCTTGCCTCGAGTTTAGCAGCCAAAGCTTCTAGCATCTGGTAATCCTTAGTCGTCACATATCCCTGGGATTTAACCAGAGCATCAAATTTTTCTTGCATCTCACCTTTCAGTATATTCAGCCCCGGTTTGCCAGCTACATCTGAAAATTCAATCAGCTTGTCTTGCACAATGCTTACAAACGCATCAAGGGTATCTTTATTGCTCATAATGCAATGATAGCAACTTGATAAATTCTGACCAATGATTAAATTCATTCGGAGGATTGTTGTCTGCATCCCAAACTAGACCATTTAAATTAAACCACATGGTATTAATACCAAGATTTCTCGCTCCCTGAATATCGCACAAAGGATCATCTCCCACATGCAGTGTCTGAGAAAAATCTATCCCTGAGATCTCTTTGGCTGCTTTAAAATGTGCAGGATCTGGCTTGTTATTCTGGACATCAATAGAAGAGATAGAAAAATTAAATAAATGCCCAATGCCGAGTTTATGAATATCTGCGTTGCCATTGGTTAGAACGCCCAGAGTATAATTTTTTGCAAGCACCTCTAGTGTATTTAAGACCTGATCAAAAAAAACAACCTTATGGCGCTCTTCTAGAAAAAACTTATAAGCCTCATCTACGAGTTGCTCTAATTCATGATGATTATGAATGTGGTCCTTGAGATGATGGCAAATAGTTTTTTGTCTTAACAAGCCTAAATCATAGGTAAGCCTTGGATCATCCTTGATCAGCTCTTGTCTTATACTCATGAAGTCTTCAAAAGACCCCCAGTTGATTTTCTTGGATACTCTACTGCCTAGCCATGCTCGAGAATTTTTTTCCGCAGAAATAATCACGCTTTTAATATCCCAAAAGGTATCGTCTAGATCAAAGGTAATTAATTTAATTTGAGACATTTATTTTTGTTGCGCGAGGGTGAGATTTCTCATAGACTTTTATTAAATGCTGATAATCTAATCGAGTATATATCTGAGTAGTAGAAAGGGAGCTATGACCCAGTAATTCCTGAATACTTCTTAAATCTCCACTTGATTCTAGCAAATGCGTTGCAAAACTATGCCTCAACATGTGGGGGTTAACAGGAGGCAGGCCTTGCCTCAAAGCCAAATGCTTAATTCTTTCCTGAATACTTCTTGCAGAAATCCTTTTTCCTCTTAAATTTACAAATAATGCCTCATCAACAGTAGCAAGAGTCTTTCTTTTATTAATCCATTTATTGATGGCAGATTGTGCAAAGCGACCCACTGGCACCAGTCGAGTTTTAGATCCCTTGCCCAGCACTCTTAAAAAATCTTTTGATTCCTCAAAATCATTTAAATTAACATTAATAGCCTCAGATACCCTGAGACCACTAGAGTAAATTAATTCAACAATTGCCATATCTCTTATTTCTTGAGCATTCTTCGGCTTGAAATTGAGTAGTTGCTCAATATCTTCTGGTGAAAGCACGCTAGGTAAATAATTTGGAGATTTAGGCGAACCAATCAATTCAAAGGGGGAGTTGAGTATCAGGCCATGTTTGATCGCATAATTAAAAAAACCTTTAACAGATGAGATATGTCGTTGAATGCTTCGAGCATTAACACTGCTTTCAAATAGATTGGCAATCCATCCAGAGCAGATTTCTTCTGTTAACATTTCAAAATTAGTAATATTTTGAGATTGAGCAAAAGATGAAAATTTTACTAGATCTCTTTGATAGGACAGTGTTGTGTTCTTTGCCAAACCTTTGATGTTACTCAAAAAGTTTAAGTAATCAGAGATATTTTGAAGAAGAAAAAATTTCTTTTCACTCATACATCTTTTAATTCAATGATACTTGCGATGACATCTCTAATATATTCAATAAAGGTTGTGTCACCATCTCCCAAATATTTTGTTTGATTTGTAGAGCCAATTTTAAGAAGGCCAAACTTATGATTGACTGTAAAGACACAGATAACCCCAGATAGCATGTTTGTGTCACCAAACAAGAGATGCATTTTCTCTTTAGAGAGTGGGCCCATATGAATTGAATTCTTATTCATTTCAAGCGAAGTAGCCACTTCTAATTTTTGTATCTCAGTATTTGATGCAAGCTCTAACTTACATTGATCTGCCCCAATCACTTCTTTAAAAAAATTTTCTACTATTGCAATAACGGCGCCTAGGTCCTTGGCTTGAATAAGTGACAAAGTGAGAGCTTTCGACTTTAAAAAGAGGTTTGCATTATCTTGGCCTGTTGAAACAAAGTTAGTGAGCATCTCCATTAACCTTGTTTGCTCATCTCTTAGACGTTTAACCTGCATCTCTAAAAGAGATGAAGCCTCCCCAATATCATGCTTAAAGCTTAGCTCACCTACTAGGGACTCTCTTGATAGAAAAAATTCTGTATTTTCTAAAAGATAAAGCTCCACTTCTTTTGACGTTAATTTTTGATCCATACACCCTCATAAATAAATTCAGCCGGCCCAGTCATTTCAAGTTTATCACCTGCCAATCTTAGTGAAACAGAGCCACCCGCAGACGACACTGTAAATTTTTTATTTTTTGTAATATATAAGCTCGCAACAGCTGCAGAAGCAGAGCCACAAGATAATGTCTCTCCAGCGCCAGCCTCATTGGTTCTTAGGGACACATTCCCCTCAGACTTATTAAACAGAGATATATTTATATTTTTAAAAAAAACTCTTTTTCTTAACAGCCCACAAATACTTGCAAGGTCATAAGCTTCTGTTTTATTTACCTCAACCAACAAATGAAAATTCCCTGCATTTACAAATTGAGCTTTGTTGATGCCGCATTTCTCAAGGTGTTTTTTTTCTATTGTTGGAATTTCTTCCATGACAGGTTTGGCAATGATAGCTCGGACAAATTTAGATGTAGCTGGCAGTATTTCTATTTCTTGAGAGTTGGTTCCAAGGATCATTGCTTTTTTAGGAAGCAAACCTGCCTCCCAAACAAATGCTCCAACAGATCGCACGCCATTCAAGCACATGCTAGCCTCCGAGCCATCAGTATTAAAAAACCTAATATGCAAATCATGATGATCTTTTTTGGGAGGATTGATGGTGATCAGCTGATCAAATCCAATACCTTTTTTCCTGTTCCCTATTTTTATTATCTGAGCTTTAGTAAGAGATTGATTTTTAGTGAGGTTTTCAATAACAACAAAATCATTGCCGTTTCCATGCATCTTTTTAAATTCAATCATTCGGCTGCTCCTCAAGTGCAGTTAAATCTAAGAAATCCTCTCTTTTTCTAATTAGACTAAACTGATCTTTATCTACAAGAATTTCTGCAGCTCTTGGCCGTGAATTATAGTTTGAGCTCATTACAAAGCCATAAGCCCCTACTGTTTTAATGGCCAGCAAATCTCCCTCACTGGCACTGAGAGCGACATTCTTTGCAAGAAAATCACCCGTCTCACATATGGGCCCAACAACATTATAATTTTTTGGCTCAAGGTTGTTCTTTCTGACCTGCCACACATCGTGATGCGCTTGATATAAAGCCGGACGTAATAGATCGTTCATAGCTGCGTCCGTAATAAGAAATTTATCTTTTTCATACTCTACTTTGGTAATCATAACACCAGCATTTGCAGAAATAGATCTACCTGGCTCCACAATTAGTCTTTCTGATCTGCCTTGAAATACCCTTTCATAACATTGGATTAGCTCATCAGGTTGAATAGTTTTTTCATCCATATAGGTTACTCCCAGGCCACCCCCCATATCTATAAAATTTAAGGTAGCCCCTAGCGCCTCAACCTCATAAAGCATCTTCAATGACTGGTGAGCGGCTTGCTCAAATTTCTCTAGCTCTGTAATTTGCGATCCAATATGGCAAGTTAACCCGACCATACTCAAGCATTTGCTCTCAATGCAGTGTTTTGCCAATCTTATGGCATCTTCAATGCTCACGCCAAATTTATCTGATTTCCTGCCTGTTTTAGTAAATTCATGCACCCCAGCATCTACCCCTGGATTGAATCTAATGGCTATGGGGGCTATTTTTTTCATCTCAGCTGCAACTCTTTCAAGTCGCATCAGCTCACTCTCAGACTCAATATTAAAAGATAAGATTCCCTGCTCAATACCCGCAGCCATTTCCGCTTCAGATTTTCCCACGCCAGAAAAAATTATTTTCTGAGGATCTGCACCAGCCAACAAGGCTCTATGTAACTCTCCGCCAGAAACAATATCAAATCCACAATTACAATCTTTGAGAACCTTTAAAATTGAAATATTTGAAAGCGCTTTTACAGAAAAACATACAAGACCATCCATTGCCTTAAAAGAATTTGTGTATGCTTTAGCATGACGTTCCAGTGTAGCGCGAGAGTATACATATGATGGAGTGCCATGCTCATCTGCGATATCTTTTAAGGATACTTCCTCTGCAAATAGCACATCCTGTTTGTAATTAAAGTAATCCATGTATTTGCTATTGAATGATGGTTAAAAGGTACGATGGAATAGGAGCTTTCATGCCGCAACTGGCAGTTACAATGCTAATAGTTGCAAGGATAAAAAAAAGGCGAATTTTCATTCGCCTATTATGATTAATTAAAGAGAAAAAAACTAATTATTAGTATTTATACTCTTCTTCTTTGAACGGGCCATCAACCGGCACATTGATATAACTTGCTTGCTCTGATGTCAGCTTAGTAATGGTGCCACCAAACCCTTCAACCATAAGCTGTGCAACCTCTTCATCTAGTTTCTTTGGAAGAACTGTTACTGAGAGCATCTCATTTTTCTTATCCTCATCATTAATATTGGCAAAGCCTTGCTCATATAGATACATTTGAGCCAAAACTTGGTTAGCAAACGAACCATCCATGATTCTGCTTGGGTGGCCTGTAGCATTGCCAAGATTTATAAGCCTACCCTCTGATAACAACAGGATATAATCTCTGCTCTGAAGATTTGGAGTTCCAGTTGGAGATGTATCTCTGAATACCCTATGAACCTGGGGTTTAATTTCTTCCCAGTACCACTTTTCTCTCATGAAAGCCGTATCAATCTCATTATCAAAATGTCCAATATTACAAACCACAGCTGTATTTTTTAATGACCTGAGCATAGCCTCATCACAGACATTAACGTTTCCAGTAGTAGTAACTATTAGATCAGTATCACCTAGAAGCTGGATGTTTATGTCTTTGATATCTCTGGTAACAACACCATTATTATAGGTGGAGACAACTTCGAACCCATCCATACAAGCTTGCATGGCACAGATTGGATCTGACTCTACCACTCTTACTATCATGCCTTCTTGCGCAAGGCTTAGAGCTGAGCCCTTGCCAACATCTCCATATCCAACGACTAGAGCTTTTTTTGACGCCAAAAACATATCTGTCGCTCTTTTGATACCATCATTCAAGCTATGTCTACAGCCATACTTGTTATCGTTCTTAGATTTAGTGACTGAGTCATTAACGTTAATAGCAGGGACTTTCAGTGTATTAGCTTCAAGCATAGCTTTTAACCTATGAACTCCAGTAGTAGTTTCTTCTGAGATGCCATGAATTGTCTCAAGCATTTCTGGGAATTTTGTGTGAACCATGCTTGTTAGATCGCCGCCATCATCCAGAATCATGTTCGCATCCCACGGCTTGCCATCTTCAAGAATGGTTTGCTCAATGCACCATTCAAACTCTTCTTCTGTTTGGCCCTTCCATGCAAAAATAGGAATGCCCGCCGCTGCCATCGCTGCTGCTGCATGCTCTTGGGTTGAGAAAATGTTACAACCAGACCAGCGCAATTCCGCGCCAAGATCCTTCAATGTTTCCATTAACACCGCAGTTTGAATAGTCATATGGATACAGCCCATAATTTTTGCCCCTTTTAAAGGTTGAGCATCTCTATATTTATCTCTTAGCGCCATTAGAGCTGGCATTTCATTTTCCGCAAGCGAAATCTCTCTTCTACCAAAATCTGCCAGAGTAATATCAGCTACCTTATAATCATTTTCCATTTTTATTCTCAAAAGTGTTTGGGTGGCATTTTACATAAAAAAAAAGCGCATATGCATCTTTTTAAAAGATTTTAAGAGTTTACTGGGTTAAATCTGCAGCCTTATTAGTTCTCTCCCAAGTTAAATCAATATCTGATCTTCCAAAGTGACCATATGCAGCCGTTGGAAGATAAATGGGTTTTTTTAGGTCCAGCATATTAATTAGATTTTTTGGCCTAAGATCAAAATGCTCTTCAACCAATTGCTCAATTGCTTTTTTGGAAATCTTCTCACTGTTAAATGTATTAACATTAATAGAGGTTGGTTTGGCCACTCCGATTGCGTATGAAACTTGAATCTCACAATAGTCAGCTAAACCGGCAGCTACTATGTTTTTTGCAACATATCTCGCAGCATAAGCAGCAGATCTATCAACTTTAGATGGGTCTTTTCCAGAGAAAGCACCTCCACCATGTCTGGCCATTCCACCGTAGGTGTCAACAATAATTTTTCTTCCAGTCAAACCACAGTCTCCAACTGGCCCTCCAATAACAAATTTACCTGTTGGATTAATGTATATGTTAGTTGAATCAAGTATCCATTCCTCAGGAACAATCGGCTTAATAATTTTTTCCATAATCACAGACTTAATTTCTTCCTGAGATACATCTTCATCATGCTGTGTTGACAGCACAATTGCGGAAAGACCTTCGATAGTTTTGCCATCATCACCGTAAATAACACTAACTTGGCTTTTAGCATCTGGTCTTAGCCAAGAAATTTCTCCACTCTTCATAGTGTCTGCCTGCTTTTTAACTAATTTGTGGGATAAGTCTATTGGAAGAGGCATCAAAGATTCAGTTTCCTTGCAGGCGTATCCGAACATTAAACCTTGATCTCCAGCGCCTTGCTCTAAATCTTCGCCTTCACCCTCGTTGACTCCTTGCGCAATATCAGGCGACTGCTGAAAAACTAGGTTAGTAAACTCACAAGTAGCCCCATTAAAACCATAGGCATCATCGTCATATCCAATTTCATTGATTGTTTTTCTAACAATGGGCTCGAGCTCAGGATTGCCATTAGAGGTAATCTCTCCGGCAATAAATACCATATTATTTTTGATCATGGTCTCGCATGCCACTCTGCTATCCGGGTCTTCTGCAAGGTATGCATCAAGAATAGCATCAGAAATTTGATCAGCCACCTTGTCAGGGTGCCCTCCAGATACCGATTCAGATGTAAATATATAACTCATAATATTCTCCTTTATTTATATAGTTAGTTCAGGTTAAATTTTTAGTCTTAATGTTTAATTTCTTTATTATCTTCATTGCTTCAGCTCCAACTCTTGAAATATTTTATTTAACAGAGATGATTGATTCAGGGTATAAAAATGAAAGTTATTTACCCCAATTGCCTGCAGATCATATATTTGTTTAATGCATATATTGATGGCCGCTTGTTCATTTTGCAGAGGGTCATCTGAAAATTGATTAATAATTTCTGAGGGAATCTTTGTGCCGCATCTTTCTGCCATGTTGCATAAACTGTTAATATTATAAATGGGCATAATTCCTGCAGTGAGATCATTTTGAATATTTTTAGCCTTCATAGCATTCACCAGTTTTTGATATTCATCCATGGAAAAACAAAATTGCGAAATAGACTGCTTTGAGCCTGCAAGGGTTTTATCTTTTAAGAGGTTAATATCAAACTCAAAACCCTGAGAATCAGGATGAGGCTCAGGATATGCTGAAACAAAAACCTCCATGTTTTTATTCACTAAGAAATCTACAAATTCAGCTGTATTTTTAAATCCATCTTGATGTGCAACAAAGCTACCCTTAGCAACATCTCCTCTGAGGGCAACAATTTTTTTGATGCCTAAGTCACTAAATTCATCCACAATCAAACCCACCTCTTGCTTACTTTTGCCAACCAGAGTTAAGTGCGCCACTATTTCGACGCTCACGTTCTCTTTAAATGCTTTGATGAGCCCCACACTCTTTTCCTGTGAACTACCAAGCGCTCCATAGGTTATAGAGATAAATCTTGGCCCATGGCTGCTCAACAAAGAATATTCTTCGACAACTTTTTGATAGTTCAAATCCTTAGGAGGATAGAATTCATAAGAAATTTTCATTTTAACCTTTCAGAAAGAGGTATCCGACTTAGCAGTTTAAGTATGCAAGCTGGAACAAATCACTTTTTTAACAATGCGAATCTTAACCTTTTGGCTAATTAAACACAATTATCTATATAAAAATTTCTAGAGCCATATTATGATAATTGTTCCCTAAATTACTTTATACAGAATGCATAAAGACCTAGCTAATGCTATAAGATTTCTTTCTATCGATGCAGTTCAAGCAGCTAAATCAGGTCATCCTGGAATGCCAATGGGCATGGCTGACATTGCAGTTGCCCTCTGGAAGTACAATTTAAAACATAACCCCAAAAACCCTACTTGGTTTAACAGAGACAGATTTGTTCTTTCTAATGGACATGGCTCTATGTTGCTATACAGCCTTTTGCATTTAACAGGCTATAACCTTTCCATGAAAGATCTCCAGAATTTTAGGCAGCTTGGCTCTAAGACTCCTGGACATCCCGAGCTGGACTTAGAGATTGGCATTGAAACAACCACAGGACCTCTTGGCCAAGGGCTTGGCAATGCGGTTGGGATGGCGCTTGCAGAGAAAATGCTTGCCGTTAGATTTAATAAATCTGCTCAATTTAGACCAGTTGATCATCATACTTATGCATTTTTGGGAGATGGCTGTTTAATGGAAGGTATTTCCCATGAAGTCTGTTCATTTGCTGGCACACATAGCCTCGGCAAACTGATTTGTTTTTATGACCAAAACGGCATTTCTATTGATGGAGAGATTTCAGATTGGTTTACAGATAATACAGTTCAAAGATTTGAAAGTTATAACTGGCAAGTGATTGAGGTGGACGGTCATAACGTAGAACAGATACTTGAAGCTATTAATGCTGCAAAATCTAACTCAACTCAGCCAACTTTAATATGCTGTAAAACAATTATAGGTTTTGGCTCGCCCAACAAAGGAGGAACTGCAGGTATTCACGGATCACCACTTGGCGATGAAGAAATACAAAGAGCTAGAGATCAGTTAGGCTGGTCCCATGCGCCCTTTGAAATACCAGAGGCCATTAGTGCTGAATGGAATATGTCTAGTGAAGGTGAACAGATCAATGCTCAATGGGATGATTTGATGATTCAATATGCTCAAGCTCATCCAGAGGAGCATAAGGAGCTTGAAAGAATTATTGCTGGTAGCCTGCCAGAGGATTACAGTCAATCCTTTGATGCTTTTGTAGCTAATCTCCAAGTAGACGAAAATAATAAGGATATAGCCACTAGGAAAGCCTCTGAAATTTGCCTAAACTTTTTTTGTCAAAAATTACCAGAGCTCATTGGCGGTTCTGCTGACTTAAAAGGCTCGAATAATACTTTTTCTACGGCGAGCTCGGACTTGCTTCCCACCCATCCTGAAGGCAATCATATTTTCTGGGGTGTCAGAGAGTTTGGAATGACTGCAATGATGAATGGAATGCTTCTTCATGGTGGCTTAAAGCCATATGGGGGAACCTTTTTGGTATTTATGGACTATGCCAGAAATGCTGTTCGACTAGCAGCCTTAATGGGCATACCTAATATTTTTGTATACACTCATGATTCTATTGGCTTGGGTGAAGATGGGCCAACTCACCAACCTATAGAGCACTTAGTGACTTTAAGAGCCACACCTAATTTAAATAACTGGAGACCAGCAGACGTCATCGAGACTGCAATTGCTTGGAATGAGAGTATTACTTCTCAATCTACCCCTCACAGCTTGATCCTTTCAAGACAAAATCTTCCCTATGTTGAAAGAACAGATCAGCAGATTCACTCTATTCATAAGGGTGGTTATTCTTTGCGTCAAGATGAAAATGCAGAACTAACATTGATAGCATCAGGCAGCGAGTTACACCTTATATTGTCTGTAGCAGATGAGTTATCAAAAATTGGAATTAAAGCAAATGTTGTTTCTATGCCCTGCCTTGATAAATTTTATTCTCAAACAGAGACCTACCGACATGCTACTATCAATCCGAGCGCACCCAAGCTGATTGTTGAGGCTCTGCATTCTGCTTCTTGGCAAGGATTAACAAACCTTGATGATGTAGTCATTGGTATTGATACCTTTGGAGAGAGTGGTCCTGCATCAGATTTAATGAAAAAATTTGGTTTTACTGTTGATAATATTTTAGCTGAGGCAAAAAAACTGATCAGCAAATGAGAACCCTTGCTTCCTCAACAGTGAAGAATAAAACAGTTGCTCTTAGAGTTGATTTAAATGTACCCATTCAAAAGCAACTGATTCTAGATGATACTAGGATCATTTCTATTCTTCCTACAATCCAATATCTTCTTACAGAAAATGCAAAAGTCATTCTAATTTCACATTTGGGTCGCCCATATGCAGGACATTTCGATCCACAATTTTCTCTTGATCCTGTCGCTAGAAAACTAAGTGAGCTGCTGGAAATAGAAGTACCATTAATCTCATCTATTGTAGATGCTAAGTTTGAAACGCCAATCTCCTTACTTGAAAATACAAGATTTTTAGTTGGGGAGCTTGAAAATGACTTAGATCTTGCTAACAGTCTTGGAAACATTGCAGAGGTATATGTTTTTGACGCATTTGGCACATCCCATAGAGAGCAAGCCTCCACTTATGGGGCTATTAATCATGCTGATATTTCATGCGCAGGACTACTTTTAGAAAAAGAAATTGCAGCATTATCCAGCGCTATTAGTTCAATTAATGCGCCTCTCTTGTCGATCATAGGTGGATCAAAAGTCTCTTCTAAACTGGGAGTTATAAAAAACCTTAGCCTGTTATCAGAAAATATTATTACTGGAGGGGGTATTACCAATACTTTTTTAAAAGCTAGTGGCTTAAATATTGGCAGCTCGCTATATGAGGAGTCAATGTTATCCGAAGCCCGGGACTTATTAAGCTCTACAAATATCTATTTACCGAATCAGGTGGTAGTTAGCTCGAATATTGATTCTCTAGAATCAAGAGTTTGTGATGTGCGAGATGTTCAAGATAATGAGATGATTCTTGATCAGGTCCTTGATGAGCAAGCTTTCAATTTGATCTCACAAGCCAAACAAATTATTTGGAATGGTCCAATTGGAGTTTTTGAGAGAGATGCATTTGCTCAAGGTACACAACAACTCGCAGAGGCCATTGCGCAATCATCAGCTTTTAGCTTGGCTGGTGGCGGGGAAACCCTGCTTGCTATTAAAATGTTTATTAATAAGAGTGATATCTCATACTGTTCAACAGGTGGCGGGGCCTTTCTTGAATTCATGGAAGGAAAAGAGCTACCATCATTATCAGCGTTAGGCTTTACAAAATAATAAGAGGAAAAAAAATATGTCATTAAATACATTAGAAGAAATTGCATCATTTATTGTTGCAGACGGCAAAGGGATTCTTGCAGCTGACGAGAGCAATCCGACATGTGGAAAAAGATTTGATTCTATTGGAGTTGAATCTACAGAGTTAAATCGAAGAGACTATAGAGAGATGCTTTTTAGAGCTAGTGGGATGAAGGGCAACATTGGCGGCGTTATTTTATTTGATGAAACCATTCGTCAGGCAGCCGCAGATGGAACGCCTCTGGTAAAAGTCATTATGGATCAAGGTGCGTTACCTGGCATCAAGGTTGATCAAGGCCTTCAGCCTCTTATTAACTCGCCTGATGAAACTTTAACTCAAGGGCTTGAAGGCTTGGATGACAGGTGCGCTGAGTATTTTAATTTAGGTGCTAAATTTACTAAGTGGAGGGCTGTTATTAAGATCGATGGACAGCTTCCAACGGCTGATTGCATTGAAAGCAATATGCAGGCTTTAGCTGATTATGCAAAAATTGTTCAAGATAACAATATGGTGCCAATGGTTGAGCCAGAAGTTTTGATGGACGGCAATCATTCTATTGAGAGGTGCTATGAAGTTTCAAGCGCAGCCCTAAAAGCATTATTTATTGCTTTGGCTAAAAATAATGTCAATATCAAAGGCACCATCTTAAAACCTAATATGATTACTGCCGGCTCGCTGTGTGAATCTCAAGCCTCTATTCAGCAAGTAGCAGAAATGACAGTGCGTTGCCTTCAAGAGAATGTGCCAGCTGATTTGCCGGGCGTTACCTTTTTATCAGGGGGACAATCAGAAATCAATTCAACAGCTCACCTGGATGCAATGAATAAAATTGGTGGTTTTCCCTGGAAGTTAAGTTTTTCATATGGTCGAGCGCTTCAGCAAGCAGCATTAAAAACATGGTTAGGAAAATTAGAAAATATAGGAAATGCGCAGATAGCTTTCTCGCACAGAGCTTTAATGAACAAGCTTGCAGCTGAAGGGGCTTGGAGCTCAGACAAAGAAAACGTTTAATTTTCGTTGCAAGCATTAGTCCAGAGAGTTTTATCGGCTGAAATAGAGATTCAAGATCAGCTTCATGCAAGAATTGAAAGTGGTCTCCTAGCATTTATTTGCTTTGAGCCAGCTGATTCGATACAAACGCTTGATAGCTTTATCAAAAAAATAGAAAATTTTTACTTTTTTGATGATGATAGCAACGTAATGTCTACCAGTTTAAAGGAGATAGACGCAGAACTAATGATAGTAAGTCAATTTACACTTTCAGGCATTACTAGCAAGGGCAATAAACCTAGTTTTCATAAGGCCGCCCCTCCTGCTTTAGCATTGACGTTATATAATAAGTTAATGCAAAAGTTAGACTCTTCATCAATTAAATATCAATCTGGAGTTTTTGGTGCTCACATGAACGTAACACTAACAAACACTGGTCCTGTTACATTTCCTCTTTACTTTTAAGCTAATGAGTCAACACCTCACTAAATTTACAAAAGAAGTAGATAGCTGGATTGAATCTCATTGCCCACACTCCATGAGAACACCTATGCCTGTTTCTGAGCAAGTTTGGGCTTCATCAAATATTTATTTTCCATCTAAAGATGCAAAAGTTTGGTTTGATGCCATGGTATCCAAAGGTTGGTGCACTCCAGAATGGCCAAAAGAATTTGGAGGTGGCGGGCTAACTTTTGATGAGTCAAAAATCTTAAAACAGCGTTTAAAATTTTATGGTTGTAGGCCAGCCCAAATTAATTTTGGGATATCAATGCTGGGTCCTGTGTTATTAGAGTTTGGAACAGACGAGCAAAAACATGAGTTCTTGCCACAAATTTCAAGGGGAGAGATTTGGTGGTGCCAGGGATTCTCAGAGCCAGGAGCAGGGTCAGATCTCGCAAATATTTCAACCACTGCTACTCTAAAAGGTGGACAATATATGATCGAAGGCTCTAAGATTTGGACCTCAGAGGCCAACAAGGCTGATTGGATGTACTGCTTGGTGAGAACCAACAAGACGGTTAAAAAACAGGCAGGTATTTCTTTTGTTCTTCTTGACCTTAATCAGCCAAATATAGATATCAAGCCGATTCAGCTTTTAAGTGGCCAATCTCCATTTTGCCAAGTATTTTTTGATAATGTTTACGCTTGCGAGACTCATAGGATTGCTCCAGAAAATGATGGTTGGAAAGTTGCTAAAAGATTACTGCAATTTGAACGCACAATGATGGCTGATATGGAAAGTGAAGGCGCCATAGACGTTGAGCCACTGAAAGTATTTCGTGATTCCAAGCCCGGATCAAGCCCTGGTAGTAAAAAACTACTTGCAAAGATTGCTACTCATGAGATGCGCAATCATATGATAGAGATAACAATGTCTAGAACTGCAGCAGAATCACAAAACGGTTTTTCACCTACTGGATTGACCTTAAAATATTTAAGCACTGAAGAGACTCAAAATAGATGGGAGCTCAACGTCTCCAGTCTTGGGATGGGTGGCTTGGAGATTGTTGATAGAAGTTCTGGAGTTAGAAAAGAGGTTTCTAAATCTTTTTTTTACTCAAAAGCTTATACTATTGCAGGAGGCAGCTCAGAGGTTCAATTGAACATTATTTCTAAAAACATCCTTGGCTTAACATCATGACTATACAAAAAATTTCTGTTTTTTGCGGTGCCCACATGGGGAAATCACCAGCGTATAAAAAAGCAGCTGAAGATATAGGGATATTGTTTGCAAACAAAGGTTTGGAGGTGGTGTTTGGAGGTGGCAATGTGGGTTTAATGAGAGTTGTATCAGATAGCGCCATGGCGCATGGCGGCAAAGTGACAGGCATTGCCTTGAAGTCTTTGGATGTGTTTGAGCTGACCAATCCAACAATAACAGAGACGATCATCACACATTCACTATTTGAAAGAAAAGAAAAGTTTCTTAGTATTAGTGATGCTTTTATAGTCCTGCCTGGAGGCGTTGGTTCTATGGATGAACTACTAGAGGTCATGGTAAGCAATCACCTGGGAGAGATCAATAAACCCATCGGAATTTTAAATATTAATGGTTATTACGACGCATTCATGGAGTGGTTACAACATTCAGTGGATGAGCAGTTTGTTTCGATTGAAAACCATAATCGTGTTTTGATTTCTAGTGATCCAGCTGAATTGCTAGAGATGATTTTAACTGCTGAAATGCCTGACCCTGATAGCTGGTTTGAAAGACTAAACGCTGACCCTAAACCTTCTTAATTTACTTTATCTCGAGAGATTAGCAGTCCTATTTCAAATAATAGCCACATGGGTATCGCTAAAAAAAGTTGAGAAAAAATATCAGGTGGCGTCAAGAGCATGGCCAAGATAAAAAAAGCAATAATTAGATAAGGGCGTATTTTTTTAACTGTCTTTTTATCAGCAATACCAGTATTAATTAATAAAAAAGTTGCCACTGGTATCTCAAAAGCTAATCCAAAAGCAAAAAATAGTTTTAATACAAAATCTAAGTATTTATTAATATCAGTCATGATTTGAATGGAATCTGGGGCTGCAGCAATAAAGAAATTTAGGATGATGGGGCTAACTATAAAAAATGCAAAAGCTACTCCGGCATAAAAAAGTAGAGCAGAAGATACAAGCAAAGGCATGACAAAATTTTTCTCACTCTTGTAAAGCCCTGGAGCTATAAAGCCCCAAAGCTCAAATAAAAAATATGGCATAGACAAAATTAGCGCGCTGTAAATTGCTAGTCTTAAGGGGGCAATAAAAGGAGAAGTTACTTCTGTTGCAATCATGGTGCTGTTTTCTGGAAGAATTACTGTTAAAGGGGAAGAGATAAAAAAGTAGATTTCGTTGGCAAAAGGCAGACAGCAAACCAGAAAAACGCCCACCACAGCAAACACCCTGATCAATCTAGAGCGTAATTCTTTTAGGTGCTCCACATAACTCATCTCACTTGAGTTGGTCATCAGCATCTCGCTCCAGCTCTTCCATTTTCAGCTCATTAAAAATATCTTGCTTTAATTCTTCTGCTCCAATATCTCTCTCAACTGAAGCTCGGAATGCAAAAAATTTATTTTGTAATTTCGTGATCTGTTTGATTGAGGTTTTAACAAAGTCAGGCAGTTGCTCGGGTCCAATAACTAAGATTCCCACCAAGAGAATAACTAGAATTTCTAATAGCCCAATTTGAAACAAGGCTATTTATCTTCTAAATCTGATTGTGATGTTGTTTCCACATCCTCATCTTTAATTGCTTTTTTAAAACCTTTTAAGCCCTCACCCAGGTCTGAGCCTAGGCTGCGAATTTTTTTCCCACCAAACAAGACCACAATTACTAATAAAACAATTAATATCTGCCAAATACTTATTCCACCTATGCCCATTTTATACTCCTAATACCTTACATAATACGCTCATCTAGAGCCTGTTGATTAACAACACCATAATTATTCCCGTTAATATAATTATAGTGAGATTTTGCCATTTACGCTGACTGTGAAAACTTGCCTGCATTTCTTGAACGAGATTAGAGTATTTTTTGCTGTCTTGAGTAAGAAATTTAATATTATCTAGCACATCAAATACTTCGCCTGGCAAGCCAGTTGCTCTATCTAATAGCTCGAACTTATTCTGTTCTAAAAAATCTTTCAGCTTTGCTGGACTGTACTGGCTCATCACCCAGTTATCAATGTATGGTTCAGCTAAGCCCCAGAAATCTAGCCCTGCATAGATCTCACGCCCCATGCCCTCAATGTGAATAAGAGTTTTTTGGAGGAGGATGAGAGAGGGTTGGATGGATAAACCAAATTGCCTGGTCGAGTCAAATAAGTATAGTAAGAGTTTTCCAAATTCTATCTCAGACAGCGGTCTAGAGAAGATAGGCTCACACGTGGCTCTGAGAGTTTGCTCGAGCACAGACTGTTGAGTATTAGAGTTTACCCACCCAGCACCTATAAAAAGTTTTGCTAGCTTAGGGTAATCTTGTTTTAATGTTGCTTGAAGCATTCTTGCAAGATTGTATTGATCTTCTTGAGTTAAAGAGCCAACAATCGCACAATCAATTGCAATATAGCTTGGAGTTTGGACATTTTCCTTGCTTACAAAAATATTTCCAGGATGCATATCTGCATGAAAAAAATTATCCCGAAAGACTTGATCAAGAAATATTCGTACACCATTTTCTGCTAATTTTTTTCTATCAATACCAAGTCTATCCATGGATGCCGTATCTGTGCAGGCAAGACCATCAATCTCCTCTAGCGTTAAGACATTTACAGAGGTGTGGTCCCAGAATATCTTTGGAATATACAGAAGCTCTGAATTAGCGAAATTTTTTCTTGTTGCACTCGTATTTGCAGCTTCTACTTTTAAGTCCAACTCCTGCTTAATGGTTCTTTCATAGTCGCCAATGACCTCATTGAGTTTCAATCGATGGCTTTCCCAGTAAAATAAGTTAACAAGAAAGCCCATCACTTTCATCACTCCAATGTTTCTTTGAACTTTTTTATGAATGCCAGGTCTTAGCACTTTGATAACTACATGTTCTGATGAGCTGATTAATTGGGCTCTATGAACTTGAGCCAAGGAGGCGGCAGCCATGGGAGCTTCTTCAAAATTTTTATATACATCCTGAAGGTTAATTCCTAAGGAACGCTCGATAATATTTTTTGCATCCTTTGCTGGAAACGGCTTGCATTGATCTGTCAGGGTGTTCAAAAAACCAATTATTTCAGCTGGCACAACATCACTTCTTGTTGAGAGCAGCTGGCCAAATTTTATAAACATAGGGCCCAAGCTTTCTAGAAAACTTGTAATTCTTTGTCCGGCCGGAGAGCCGCGAGTAAGCAGGTAAAAGGGATTAAGAAATCTGACGCATCTGATTGTTCGCGATGAGCTATTCTCTGCTGGTATATTAATTACCCCGAACCACATCATTTTTAAAAAAATATTCAAAATATCAAAGAGGGATAAAAAAAAGTTAATCATGATGATGTAATCATTTCTAATCTATCCAGCCTAATTGCCATGGCCCTAAAAGTGCCCTGAAGCTGCCAGATCTTTGAATCAATATTTTTAAATTGATAGTTCGCCATATCATTATTCTGAAGCTTTCTAATAATCAAGGCAGGAATAGTGCCCAAATGTTTATAAATTAAAACCTCTATATCTAAATTAGAATCTTTTATTGCTAGCAAAAAAAGTAAAGCAAGCTCTGAATCTCCCTCATATACATCAGATGGAATATTGGAATGTAAGAGTGCATGCAGGGCTGTCGCAGAATTTAGAAATAAAGAAAACTGTGGTTGAGTTGCAGGTTTGCAATCAAGGACTTGCTCTGTTTTTGTGAGACTCAGCGATATGACCGATAGGTTAGAGAAATATATATTGCATTCAATAGGGTATATATTTTCTAGTTTTGTTTGAAGTTCGCTCGAGGCTTCGTATGCCTCTTTAAAGAGTAGATTAAGAGAGATCTGCATATTACTTAGCTTGATGAATTGCCACCACTCCATTTACTAGATTATAAAATTTGCATCTTTCAAACCCACACTCTAAAACCATTTGCTTGAGTTCTTCCTGGGCAGGATGCATGCGAATAGATTCAGCAAGATACTTATAGCTATTAGCATCACCTACCAGCAAATTACCCAGTTTTGGTATCACATTAAAGGAATACCAGTCATAAATTTTTGAAAAAATAGAGTTTGTTGGCTTGGAAAACTCAAGGATTAATAATATGCCACCAGGCTTCAGCACTCTTTTCATTTCCTTTAAGCCAGCCTGCTTGTCCGTAAAATTACGCAAACCAAAACCAATGGTAATTAAATCAAATGTTTGATCTTGATAGGGCAATGCCTCGCCTGAGACTAGAGCAAATGAACAATTGTGAAAGAAATTTTCATTAATAGATCGCTCTTTTCCTAGCGCAAGCATTGATCCATTGATATCCGTTACATGTATCTGGGATGAAGGAAATTTATCGCTAATTAGTTTTGGGATATCACCTGTGCCACTAGCAATATCTAGCACAACAGCATTTTCAGGGAGCCCAGCAAGCTCTAATAACATTCGTTTCCAAAGTCTGTGCATGCCAAATGACATGACATCATTCATCAGGTCATATTCTGCAGCGACCGAATGAAAAACATTCCCAACTTTTGCAGCTTTTTGGTCGGTGTTTACTTCCTCAAACCCAAAATGTGTTTTATTGCTCACGATCTCACTGCCGCATTTAAATTCATAAAATTATTGTAACGACTTTCTTCAATATGGCTATGCTTGAGAGCCTCCATGACGGCGCAACCATCATCTTCTTGGTGACTACATTTTGGAAACATACATTTTAAAGAAAAATTATTGATTTCTTTAAATCCAGCAAGAATTTCTGCATGATCAAGATGCTCTATTCCTATATCCCTAACGCCTGGAGAATCAATAACCTGCATATTATTACCAACTTGATACAGGGTTGAAACGGATGTGGTATGGACCCCCTGATTATTTGATAACTCTCTAGATAGAATCTCAGTTCCAGTTAATGCAGAGGTTAGTGTTGACTTGCCAGAGCCAGAATTTCCCACGAATATGCTTGTTTGATTTTCAAGATAAGAGAAAAGCCCCTTTAAGTTTGTTTGCCATTTTGCTGAAATTGCAAAAGAAGGAACATCCAAGCCCTCATATAAATTTTGTAGAACCCTATATGCATCATCTTCCAGCATGTCAATTTTATTAAAAATAATAAATGGTTGAATTCCAGATTGAAGTGCAATCACCACCCATTTATCGATAAATTCGAGGCTAGTTTTTGGATTCACGGTCACCAGAATGCCTAGTCGAGTAATATTAGCAGCCACTGCTTTGGTAACCCTATCCTTGGATTTATATAAGGCTGTAATTCTTTGTAGCCTCTCTGTAATCATTGCATCACAGTCATTAGAGTCTTCAGCAGGCTCAATTTTAACAAAATCCCCAACCACTAACTCAATTCTGCCTTGAATTCGACACTTGAATATCCCATCAGTTGCGGCTACCCTGCAGGTGTTTGAGTAATACTCAATAATTTGTCCAGTTTGAACTTTTCTCATCTTGGGCTCAAAATACACTATCGTTAAAATTTAACAACTCAAATGTCACATCAAAAATCAAATCAAAATTTAATCTGGGTCGATCTTGAGATGACTGGTCTTGATCCTGAAAAAGAAAGAATTATTGAGATTGCTACCGTCATTACAGACAGCAATCTTAACATTGTTGCCGAAGGTCCGAGCCTGGTCATCCATCAACCAAAAGAATTAATGGCTAATATGGATGAGTGGAATACTAACCAACATGGCAATACTGGGCTTACCAAGGCCGTTCATGAGAGCAGTGTCACAGAGCAAGAAGCAGAAATGAGGACTTTAGAATTTATTTCAAAATATGTGGGTCACAAAAGATCGCCTATGTGCGGTAACACTGTGTCTCACGATAGAAGGTTTCTTGCAAAATACATGCCAGGTGTAGAATCTTATTTTCACTATCGACATATTGATGTTTCTTCGGTGAAAGAGCTAATCTCACGCTGGATGAACGATGCTCAAACTTATCATAAGCAAGGGTCCCACAGGGCAAAGGATGATATTCTTGAGTCAATTAATGAGCTAAAACTTTATAAAAGCATGCTTTTTGATTAAGGACTAAATGCTTAGGTAAATAGCTGATCTTTTTTTACTTTAATAGTGTGAGTTGAAGAGATCGAAGGGTCAATCTTCTCAATCTCTTTCACGAAGTTAAATGTGGCTACCAACTCCTCTTCATAAAATTCCAGTGAGAGGTACCCCCTTTGTGATGGGTCCATCCAAGTGAGCTCGGGATTAATGCCCACAATACTTTCAACAAATTTCTTTTTATCAATTTTTAGAGCATCTGTAATTCCAGGAGAAGTTACAGATGGTGCGCCTAATTCAATACCAACCTTCATACCTTCATCATTGGTGAGGCTAGAAACCCAAGAGTTATGAGTGTCACCTGCCAAACTAATAAAATTTTTATTTGCTTTTTGCATGACTTTATATAATTTATTACGCTCTGATGGATAACCATCCCAGGCATCTAGATTTGAGGGTATGCCTAAGCCAAGAAACTTTAAATAAGGCTTTAGAAAAGCAGGCACATCCTCTTTTTTTAGCATTTTTGATAAATCAGGAAATTTTAACTTAGTCATGAGAACCTGCTGCCCCATCACTGTCCAATGAAAGCTATCTTCAGTAATTTTTGCTTCAATCCATGCTAACTGTTCCTTCCCTAAAAGTTTTCTGTCAGGCGCATTTAGATCGTTATAAAAGCGTGCTTGATTAAAACCAGCATCGCTTAAATAATCTTTGGGTTGAATTTGTTTGTCTCTTTCATATTGTCGGGTATCTAGCATTAGGAGTTGAATTAATTTACCGATCTTGAACTCACGAAATATTTTTCTTTTATTTTGCTGCTCTCTAATAGGCATCCATTCATTATAAGCCTTGATGGCCGAAGATCTTCGAGCATAGAAATCTCCCTCTGAGCCGTCTATCGCATGATTTTCTGCTCCTTTTTTCCAAGTATCATTTGAAAATTCATGATCATCCCACACAGCAATTAATGGAGCATTGCGATGAAGGGCTTTGGATCCATTGTCGAGCTTATATTGGGCATGACGCTCTCTGTAGTCTGCAAGAGTGACTATTTCATGGGTAGGGCTTGGAACTCTCCCCAGTTTTTTAGCGTTAGATGTTGCGTAACCACCCATTGGGTACTCATAGAGGTAGTCACCTAAATGTAGCCACAAATCAAGATCATTTTTATCTGCTGCTGATTGATAGGCATTAAAAAATCCTGCAGGGAAATTACTACAACTAAACACTCCTATTTTTACCTTACTAATATCAAGTGCCAAGGTTTTAGTTTTACCTATTTCTGAGACTGCATTACCAGCTTTGAATCGATAAAAAAACATTTCACCTGATTGAAATATATTTTTAATAGAAAAATCATATTTCACCGTATAGTCAGACAAGGAAGATGTTTTTAAGACCTTAGAAAAGACAATACTAGAAAAATCTGCGGTAGGGGAAGTCTCCAGAATAACGGCAATAGGCCCAGGTTTTTCTGCTGTGACTCTGGTCCATAATATAACCTTGTCAGCTAAAGGATCTCCACTGGCAACACCATGTTTAAAGTAGAATGTATTTTTACTGCAGCCTCCATTGATCGTAGCGGTTAAGCCTATCGCAGCTATTGATGAGGTCTTGAGGGCTGTGCGTCTCTTCATCCAGCTATGTTAACAGCGTTTTTTTGCAAACAATAACGGATTGCTTAAAAAACCTCGCTAAAGATTAATCCTGTTTGTTAACAGGCTGAATATTCATTGGGAATGGCATGACTTGGCTTTTATTCTGTTTAATTTTTGCCTCCCCAGTTTCCACCACTTCATCCACGCGGATAACAGAGTTAATCGGGATATAGGAGCGCTCAACGTTTTTAAATTCTTTTTCTAATTTTTCAGAAGATGGGTCTACAACTAGCTGTTTATTTTTATTAAATATATACTCTTCAACCTCTATGAAACCATACATATCGCTTTGATAGATTTGCTTTGCAAATACCTCGTATATTTCACCGAGCTGCATAAAAATTATTTTATAGGTAGTCTTTTTAGTCATAATTAGATATATGGGTACAAAACTTTATATTAAAACCTATGGTTGTCAAATGAATGAGTATGACAGCCAAAAAACTTTAGAAATCCTAAAACAGGATCCAAGCATCGAGGAAACCTCTATCCCTGAAGAGGCAGACATCATCTTGTTAAATACCTGCTCAATCAGAGAGAAGGCAGAAGAAAAAGTCTACTCCGAGCTTGGTAGACTTAGAAAACTGAAGCTGAATAACCCAAATTTAAAAATAGGTGTTGGGGGTTGTGTAGCAACCCAAGAAGGCAAGAATATATTTAAAAGAGCGCCTTATGTCGACTTAATTTTTGGGCCTCAAACCATACATAAAGTTCCATCATTGCTAGCTAAAGATAATAAAATTGAAGCAGTCGATGTTTCCTTTCCCATTCAGGAAAAATTTGACTCCTTGCCGGAGCCAGAAGCTACAGGCACTTCAAGTTTTGTCTCTATTATGGAGGGGTGTTCTAAATATTGTTCATTTTGTGTGGTGCCCTACACACGCGGTGATGAGGTTAGCAGAAAGCCAGACCAAATCTTTAATGAGGTTGCCAGGCTTATTGAGCAAGGTGTCTCTGAGATTGTTTTTGTGGGTCAGAATGTTAATGCGTATGAGTACACTTTGGATGGACGAGTCTTAAGACTCTCGGATTTAATTGAGGTGTGTGGTTCCATTGAAGGTGTACAGAGAATTAGATATACAACCTCGCATCCTCTGGATATGACAGATGATTTGATCAATGTTTACAGTCATGTTCCTCAGCTAGTGAGCCACCTGCACCTTCCCGTGCAGTCTGGATCAAACGAAATTCTTACAAAAATGAAGAGAAACTATTCTAGAGAGCAATATATAGAGATTATTGAGAAGCTTTTAATAGCTCGACCCAATATTAAGATTTCCTCTGATTTTATTGTAGGTTTCCCGGGTGAATCACATCATGATTTTCAGCTCACCATGGATCTAATTGAAACTATAAAATTTGATGCTTCCTTTAGTTTTATATACTCCGCAAGACCTGGCACCCCAGCAGCTAAACTAGAAGACATAACGCCCTTGGCAGAAAAGAAAGAAAGATTAAGTATTCTGCAAAATCGTGTTGATGAGCTGCAAACTATGTACAGCAATGATTTGGCTGGAACTATTCAGAGGTGCTTGGTAACCGGCGTATCAAAAAAAAATATCAATCAATTGCAGGCTAGGACTGAATGCAATCGAGTTGTAAATTTTGACTTCCAAAATATTAATATTCTAGGTAAATTAGTAGATATTAATATTACAAAATCATATCAACGCTCTTTAGTAGGAACAGTTTTAAACTCAGAGGAACAGCAGTCAGCCTAAATGCAAGAAATTGATCATGGACTGGCTCAAATTCAACTAGAACCAGCAAATACTAAAAATTTAAAAGCCTTTGTTGGGGAGTTGAATGGAAATATTAAAATTCTTGAGAAAGGTTTTAATGTAAAGATTTTTCAAAATGGTAATAAGGTTAGCATCTCTGGGGATGAGGATAATATCCAAAAAGCCTCTAATGCAATAAATGATCTATATGCATCAACTACCAAGGGTATAGAGATTTCCAGAGAAGTAATTCAAATGGCTATCAATAAAAACGAAGACGTAATACCCGAGATCATTGCTCCAAATGGTGTGGAGTACATCATCAAAACCCCTAAAAAAGTGATTCGGCCTCGAGGAAAGAATCAGAATGATTACCTTACAAAGATGAGCTCCTATGAAATAAATTTTGGCGTGGGTCCAGCGGGCACTGGTAAAACTTATTTAGCTGTAGCCAAGGCTGTTGAAATGTTAATTGCTGAAAAAGTTAAAAAAATTATTCTTATTCGACCAGCTGTTGAGGCTGGTGAAAAATTAGGATTTTTGCCGGGAGACTTATCTCAGAAAGTTGATCCATACCTCCGCCCTTTATATGACGCTCTATATGAGATGCTGGGGTTTGAACAGGTTGCTAGATTACTAGAGAAAGAAATCCTAGAAGTTGCCCCGTTAGCTTATTTGCGAGGTAGAACGCTAAACAATTCCTTTATTATTATGGATGAAAGTCAAAACACGACAGTGGACCAAATGAAGATGTTTTTAACCAGGATGGGGTTTGGCTCATATGCAATTATTAATGGTGATATGACGCAAATTGATCTGCCTAAGCATATAGAATCAGGTCTTAAGCATGGTCTTCAGGTATTAGAGGGCATTGAGGACATTGGATTTACCTATTTCAATTCTAAGGATGTTGTGCGACACCCGCTTGTAAGAAAGATTGTTGATGCATATGAGGCTTTTGATAAGAAACAAAGTTGAGTCTAAATATTATTGCAGAACTCCCTCTTGCACTCTCACGAGCATTGACAGAGCAGCTATGCTTGCTGGCAGAAGAAATACTGCGTGATCATCAAAAAAATGATTTTCTTGTTAATTTAAAATTCGTTGATTCAGAGGAAATGATTACTTTAAATAAAAGTTTTCGACATAAAGAAAAGGATACAAACGTTTTATCTTTTCCTGCAGCCCCAGAAGCCATGGTGCATTCAAAGGAGCTAGGTGATATAGCTATCTGCATTCCATTCGTGGAATTAGAAGCCAAAACCTTGAATCGAACCAAAGACGATCATATGATGCACATAACAGCCCATGGCATACTTCATTTACTGGGCTTTGATCACATCAATGAAAATGATGCTAATCTAATGGAGTCCCATGAGATTAGCCAATTAAAAAAATTTAACATTGCTAATCCATATTTAATATGAAAATAACAGATAATTCTAAAGACCAGCCTCCGTCGAGCACTTTAACCAAAATTAAAAGATTTCTTACAATCAAGCCATCTAGCCTGGATGATGTCTCTATGTTGTTAAAAGATGCATTGGCAACAAGATTGATAGATAAAGAAGCTCAGTTTATTGCCGAGCGCGCCATACGCCTCGGAGATACAACAGTAAAAGAGATCATGATTCCTAGAGTGGAAATGGTTACCTTAACCTCAGAGGAAGAGGCAGGCGCGCTAATTACTAGAATTATTGAATCTGGCCATTCTCGCTATCCAGTTTTAGGGGCAACTAAAAATGAAGTGAGAGGTATTTTGCTGGCCAAAGATCTCTTGACCATTATTGACAAGGAGCTTGAAACCTTCCAGCTCCATAACTTTATTCGAGATATTAAAATTGTGCCTGAAACAAAAAAGGCAGACTCCCTGCTTGAGGAGTTTAAAAAGGATAGATCTCATATGGCAGTAGTGATAGATGAATATGGAACTATTTCAGGGTTAGTGACTATTGAAGATATTTTGGAAGAGCTAGTTGGTGAAATTGAAGATGAGCATGATTCAGAGGATCTTGATGATCTAATTCAAGTAAGTGAGTTTGAATATATTGCTGACGCTACCTTGGAACTATCTATTTTTGAAGAGAAATTTTCAAAAGATTTTGGAGATATTGATGCTGAGACTCTTGCTGGGTTGTTTATTAATCAATTGGGGTTATTGCCAAAAGTAGGCGATAAGATTGATCTTGGGAATATGATTCTCTCCATCACTGCTGCCGACAAACGGAAAGTAAAAAAAATTGGCATTACTATCAAAACAAATACATAAAACTCGCTCTTTCCAATATCTTGTTTTAGGCTTGATCGGAGCACATAGCTTTCTTGCTTTTAGCCCCTTTGATCTGAAGTGGATTCTAGTTCTATCACATGCTTTTTTATTCCATACAGTTCTCTTTTCTAATTCTTGGAGATTAGCTTTTTATAGATCTTTTGCATGGGGCCTAGGTTATTGGTTGGGAGGAGCTGGATGGTTAATAGTAAGCATTTACTATTATGGTAATACTAGCATTTATATAGCTCTCATAATTATTTTATTAATGGCTATCTTGCTTTCTCTTATCTTTATTGCCCCAATATCTCTCATTAGATTGGTTGCTCCCACACACCATGTTGTGGTTAAAATATTTCTTTATGCAGGACTTTTACTTGCCATTGAATCAATGAGATATTTTATCCTTGGTGGGTTTCCTTGGCTTCTTCCAGGCTTGATTTTAATAGACACAATAGGTCAAGACATTATTCCATTGATTGGCGTGTATGGCGGTTCTTTTATCATCTATTTAATTTCCCTGTTACTGGTTTATGGGTATAAATATGGAGGCTATAAATACACTATATTAGGGCTCACTTCTTTCATAATTTTTATTCCCCATTCCGGTTATAAAGATACTCCGTTTGGAGATGGTGTTGAGATTGCAATTGTGCAACCCGCATTGGACCCCTTCAAAAAATATGCAAATAGTTATCAAACTACTATAGAGAACTCACTATTAAATTTAAGCACTCAGCAAAATGATGTTGATCTTTTGATCTGGCCAGAATCTCCATTGCCCTATTTAAATTCTAGTCCCCAAATGAATAGTTTTCTTAAAAGAACTGATAATTTACCAACTATTATTTCTGGTGGATGGGACTATCAAGATTCAGCTCTAAAGAATGTGATGTCTATTCTTGGAACTGATCAAAGTTACTCTAAAAGACACCTAGTAATGTTTGGCGAATATATACCATTTGAAAATATTTTGAGAGGTCTAATAGAATTTTTTAATATGCCAATGTCATCCTTAGAACCTGGCAAAGCTAATCAGCCACTTTTCGAGCATGAAGGCCATCAGATTCTAGGTTTAATATGCTTTGAAGTTGCTTTCCCGCTATCCTTTCTTCAGGAAGCAAGGTCTGCTAATTTTATTGTAAACATAAGTAATGATACTTGGTTTGGATCTTCATATGGTCCTTATCAGCATCTCCAGCTAGTTAGAGCGAGAGCACTTGAGTATAATAGATGGATAGCACGGGGCACCTCAGATGGAATATCAACAATTGTTGATAATAAAGGAACAATTGTTTCTAAGTTAGAAAAAGGCATTCAAGGTGTATTACGAGGAAGAGTCTATAGTGTTGATGAGGACTCATACTTTACTAAATTTGGATTTCTTTTTGCACCAATTCTCTCTATTTTATCTATACTTATGGCTTTTATATTAAGATTAGTTAGATGATCAAATTCTTTATATTAAATATTTTCTTTATCAGTATATTTATTAATGCTTCAACCTCCATAGAGATTGATATTAAAAAGCAACGACTTTTTTTAAAGAACAATGAGGCGGTCTCCAGAAGCTATCCAATCTCTAGTTCAGCCTATGGAGAGGGCCAAATCGAGAATTCTCTGCAAACACCATATGGAGAGCATTCGATTAAAATTAAAATTGGAACAAATGTTCCAAAATATCATTTTTTTAATAGCCGCCAACATATTGCACAGGAAGCCAAGATTATTCACGAGCCTTTCGACTCGAAAGATGACTTTATTACCTCCCGAATAATGTGGCTAGAAGGTGCTGAAGAAGGTTTTAATAGAGGGGGAGAGGTTGATTCCTTTAAGAGGTATATATACATTCATGGCACACATGAAGAGGGGCTTATTGGCACCAAGGCATCTCATGGATGCATTAGAATGTTCAATCACGATGTGATCGAGCTGTATGACCTTGTTTCAGAGGATACATTAGTAAAGATCCTCTAAAAAAGCTGAAACTATACACCGCCCATATTTTTAGAGTCTTTAAAGCTTAATTTTACTTCTCTTTCTTCTCTTGTGGGTGCTTCGCCAAAACGTGAGCCCTCCGCTGCTAATTTTGTTAGTAATGGAGAGATTTTCCAAAACTTCTCATCTGATTTTGCAAATTCCCCCATTCTTTTAGCAACCTCATCAAGTCCAAGCATGTTTGCATAGCACATAGGCCCGCCTCTCCATATTGGAAAGCCGTATCCGTTAATGTAAACAATATCCATGTCCCCGGATCTCTGTGCCACTCCCTCAGAGAGGATTTGAGCCCCTTCATTTACTAGAGCAAGAATACATCTATCAATAATTTCCTGGTCAGAAATCTCTCTTCTAATAAAATTATGTTTTTCCGAAATTGATTTATAAATATCTTCATTTTCTGGAGCTGGATTAGGCGCTCTAGATCCCTCAGAATAATTATAAAAACCTTTAGCATTTTTTTGACCAAATCTATCTAGCTCACAGAGTTCATCTGAAATCTTGTTTACAAGAGGTGATTCTATGCCAGCAAGTTTTCTTGCTCTCCAACCGAGATCCAATCCTACTAAGTCCATCATTCTAAATGGACCCATGCTCATTCCAAATGATTCTAGCGCATTATCAATTTGATTAGGCAGTGCTCCTTCAAGCAAAAGCATATTAGCTTGATACGTGTAACCGGATAGCATTCTATTGCCTATAAATCCTGGAGCATTTAGGGAGACCACAGATGCTTTATTCATCTTCTTTCCAAGAGCCATTACTGTAGCCATTGTTTCATCTGATGACTCTTCTCCTCTTACAACTTCTAAGAGTCTCATAATGTTTGCAGGGCTAAAAAAGTGAGTACCCACTACTTTTCCAGGCCTTGATGTTGATGATGCTATTGCATCAATATCCAAGCCTGATGTATTAGATGCCAAGATGGCATTGGCATTAGTATGGGTATCTAGCTTCTGAAAAATTTCTTGCTTTAAATCTAGATTCTCATATACAGCCTCAACAACTATATCAACTTCTGAAAGATCTTCGTAAGTTAAAGTTGGAGTAATTAATTTCATTACAGCATCTTTTTGATCATCTAACATTCGGCCTTTATCTACCATCATCTGGTAATTTTTTTTAATAATGCTCATGCCTCTTTTCAGATTATCTTCATCTTGATCTAAAACTAAAACAGGAATACCAGCATTTGCAAAAAGCATCGCTATCCCACCGCCCATTGTTCCAGATCCTACAACACCTGCATTGTTAATTGGATGAAGAGGAGTTTCTTTTGGTATGTCAGCTATTTTGGAAGCAGCTCGCTCGCCAAAGAAAATGTGAATCATAGCTTCGCGCTGAGGATTCACTAGGCACTCTAAGAAATAATCAGCTTCCTTTTTCATACCGTCATCAAAATTCTCCTCATTGATTGCAGCTTCAACACACGCAATAATCTGCCCAGGGGCAAATTGACCTCTTCGTGTCTTTGCTGCGAGCGCTCTTGCTTCTGCAAGAATATTATTATCACCTCTTGCTCCAATTACCTTATCGTTTTTATCTCTTACTTTGGGGTGTTCATCCAGGTCAATTTTGTCTTGTAAAAATAGAATTGCATCTTCAATTAATGAATTTTCTGAAATTGCGTCAATAACTCCACTTGCAAGAGCATTTTTTGCTGACATTGGGGCGCCTGTAAGCATCATTTTTAAGGCGGCAGCAGGCCCGATTAGCCTTGGAAGCCTTTGTGTGCCGCCTGCTCCAGGTAATAGCCCGAGATTTACTTCTGGGAGGCCTACAATAGCTTTATTGGTTGCAATTCTATAATTACAAACTAGTGCTGTTTCAAGACCACCACCTAGCGCCGCACCATTAATAGCTGCAACAACTGGCTTACTACTAAATTCTATCTCACGAAGAGCTGTATGAAGATCTGGTCCATCAGGTTTTTGGCCAAACTCTGAAATATCTGCGCCAGCTATAAATGAGCGGCCTGCCCCAGTGAGAATAATTGCCTTAATTTCAGCATCAGCATTTGCTTTGTCTATACACTCAGATAACCCAGCCCTAACACCACTGCTTAAAGGGTTTACAGGGGGGTTATCCACCTCTAGTATTGCTATATTGCCTTGAATTGTGTAGTTCACCTTACCTTTTAATTGTTGAGTCATATTGAATTGTCTATAAATAATTATTTTTCATGATTATATAGTTTTTTATAAAGTTTTTACCATTTCTTGGCCCTATCATCCTTTTGCAGGGCGCTAACTAACCAGTACTATTGTTTTTATTTATTTTATTAAATATAAAATATTTATTTATCATTTATATTGATATATTAATATAAGTATATATAATAAAATCTCATCAGCATTTCTCCCCCCTATGTTGTGCTGATGTTTCTCTAGAATTATGAATATTGGAGGGCTCTGGTCCTCCAATATTGTTATTAACTATAAAAAAATATTATGAAACAAAAAGTTATTGATCAAGTTGAGCTAGTAGTCCTAATCTCTGTTTTCCTCTCCTCTGTATACGCTATTGCACCAGTGGTGTAATATCTAAGGATGAAACACTCCTTACTAATACTAGCTTTCTTTTTCACGGCAAATTCATTTGCTTGCTCTGATCTTCTTGATAGCTCATTAAGAGTTTTAGACTCAGATAACGAGCAAAGCCTGTGTGAATACACTGGAAATGTTGTGTTGGTTGTAAATGTCGCAAGCAAATGTGGTTATACCCCTCAATATGCAGGTTTGCAGAGACTTTACTCTAAATACAAAGACGAGGGTCTTGTTGTCATAGGTATACCATCTAGAGACTTTTTTAAGCAAGAATTTTCTGAAGAATCCAAGGTTGCTGAATTTTGCAGCACGGAATATGGAGTAGATTTTCCTATGTTTGCGACTGCCAAGGTCAAGGGAAAAAAAGCACACCCTTTCTATAAAAAACTTATTGCAGCTACTGGCCAATCACCAGCTTGGAATTTTAATAAGTATTTAATAGATAGAAATGGTGAAGTTGTGAGCCATTTCCCATCTGAAATCAAGCCTGAATCAGAAAGTTTAGTTTCTGCAATTCAATCTATCCTTTAGTTCTTCCCTATAATAATTTTGCTGGGCTTGTGATGTGCAAAAATTCCATTATCCACAACACCTGGAATTAAATTTATCTTCTGTTCAAGGTCTTTTGGGTTTGAGATTGCTAAATCATGCACGTCTAGTATTTGGTTCCCATGATCAGTAATAAAACTCTGTCTTAGCACTGGAGTGCCACCAAGTTTCACCAACTCTCTTGCAACATAACTTCTACTCCTTATCAGCACCTCAACTGGCAATGGAAATGCCCCAAGAGTTTTTACCATCTTTGATTCATCCACAATGCATATAAATTCTTGAGAGGCGGCAGCAACAATTTTTTCTCTAGTGTGTGCGCCACCACCGCCTTTTATGAGGCAATTTTCCTCATCTACTTCATCAGCCCCATCAACATAAAGCATAATTTCATTAACATCATTTAACTCAAATACTTCTATCCCCTCATCCAGTAGTAATTTAGATGATGCCTCAGAACTAGAAACAGCACCTTTAAATAAATTCTTGATTTTGCCCAACTCAGCAATGAAGAAATTTACGGTTGATCCAGTGCCCACCCCGATAATTGATTCTGTCTCAATGTGAGCTTTTAGATATTCACACGCTTCGATTGAAGCATTTAATTTTGAATTAGTCATTATGGGTATAATAGTTAGATTATCATGCTACTAAAATGAGACTTAAAATAAAAAAAACCGGCTCCTTTAAATCTTCAAAGAAGTACCTTGATTTAATTGCTAATTCAAAAGTATACGATGTTGCCTCAAATACGCCTATTACATTTGCACCAAATTTATCCAGCAAGCTCGAAAATGATGTTTTCTTAAAAAGAGAAGACATGCAGCCAATTTTCTCTTTTAAGATTAGAGGGGCTTATAACAAAATTGTTCACCTCAGCGCACAACAGAAAAAAAGAGGCGTACTAACTGCCTCAGCGGGCAATCATGCGCAGGGTGTTGCTAATGCTTGCAAGAAATTAAAGATTCCCTGCCTCATCTTTATGCCTGTAACAACACCAGAAATTAAAGTGCGTGCTGTTAAGAGACTTGGAGCGAAGGTGCAGCTCTTTGGTGATAACTTTGATCAGGCATCAAAAAAAGCAATGCAAATTGCAAAAGAGAGGAAATGTGAGTTTATTCAGGCATTTGATGACCCCATGACTATCGCTGGTCAAGGAACAGTTGGGAAAGAAATTCTAGATGCAGATCAGTCCTTAGATGTAATTTTTGTACCTGTTGGTGGCGGAGGGTTGCTTGCAGGTGTAAGTGCTTGGGCAGCCCAAACTCAATCTAAGACAAAGATTTACGGCGTGGAGGTTGAAGATTCAGCATGCTTAGTTGAAGCAATTAAAGCAAATAAACGTGTCCGGTTGCGTGAGGTTGGATTATTTGCAGATGGGGTGGCTGTTGAGCGAATTGGAAAAAATAATTTTGATGTTATCAAAGAATGCGTAGATGGTGTGATTACAGTCAGCATTGATGAGTTATGCGCATCAGTCAAAGATATTTTTGAGGATACTCGCGTTTTATCTGAGCCAGCAGGTGCTCTAGCTTTGGCAGGTTTAAAAAAATATGCCTCAAAAATTTCTAATAAAAGATTACTTGCAATTAGCAGTGGCGCAAATGTTAATTTTGAAAGGCTCAGCTATATAGTTGAGCGGTCAGAAGTTGGTGAAAAAAGAGAAAAATTAATTAGCATTCAGATTCCTGAAAAACCTGGAAGTTTTCTCAGGCTATGCAATGTTTTTGGCCGGGCACAAATTACAGAGTTTAACTATCGACTTGCCAACAATGCCATTGCTAATGTGCTAGTTGGAATTAAAACTGATAATGAAGAGACATTCAAAATATTAAAAACTAAACTCAAAAAAAATAAATTTAGATTTACAGACCTGACTCAAAATCAAATCTCCAATGATCATTTGAGGCATATGGTGGGTGGACACAAGAGCGTGATCTCTGAGCATGACTCCGAAAGACTATTTAGATGCCAATTCCCAGTTAAACCTGGAGCTTTAACTGGTTTCCTGAAAGACTTTGGATCAAAATGGAATATTTCTTTATTTCATTACCGTAATCTCGGAGCAGCATTTGCAAATGTATTAATTGGTATTGAGGCCAAAGGAAAGTCTGTTACCGCTCTTGATAAACATCTTAAATCACTTGATTATAACTTTATTGAAGAAACTAAGAATCAAGCCTATGAGGAGTTCTTAAAGTAATGATTAGAGAATTTGAAATTTTCATACCAGATGAGGAGATTGAAATCCTAAATCAAAAGATTGATTTGACAAGATGGCCGGATGAAATTAATGATGATAGATGGCGCCTTGGAACAAAAAAATCTTTTTTACAAGATGCAGTTAATACTTGGCGGCATGATTTTAGTTGGAGACAGCATGAAAATAAGCTTAATGAAGCAGGGAGTTTTAAGTACAAAACACAATCTGGGCTTGAGCTGCACTACTTGCATAAAACTGCTAACTCAAAGAACGCCATACCTCTATTATTAACTCATGGGTGGCCTGGAAGTGTGCAAGAGTTTTTAAATATGATTCCGCTTTTAACACAAGGCCGCGAAGGTATAGAATTTCATGTTGTATGCCCAGCCATTCCTGGCTATGGATTTTCTGATAAGCCTAAACAACTTGGCATGAATTCTAAAGAGGTAGCAAAACTAGAAAATGAACTGATGCTTAGCCTGGGATACAGCAAATATATTGCACAGGGGGGAGATTGGGGGGCCACCATCACCAAGTGGATTGCTGAACTATTCCCCGATAACTGCATGGCCATTCATTTGAATCTAGTGCTGGCTTTTCCGCCTGCTGACGAAGATCCTATGGCAGGAGTGACCCCAGAAGAAGTTAAAGGCATGGAGAACTTTCAGAAATATCAAGAAACAGGCTTTGGATATTATGCGATTCAAAGCACCAAACCTCAAACCTTGGGCTATGGATTAAATGACTCTCCTGTTGGGCTAGCCGCTTGGATTATTGAAAAATTCCATGGCTGGGCGGCGACCAAACCCAATCAACTAGTTGTGCCCCTGGATCAAGTGTTAGCTATCATTTCCCTATATTGGTTTACTGAATCCATTACATCATCAGCAAGACTGTATTATGAGAATGGCCCAGTTGGCTTTAGTTTTAATAAAGTCGCTCAACCAATGGCAGGAGCCATTTTTGATCATGAGATCGCAAGACCGCCCAGAGCTCATGCAGAAAAAATTTATAATATTGTTCAGTGGAATCAATACTCAGGAGGCCATTTTGCAGCCCTGGAGAACCCAGATATTCTTGCTGGTGATATCTTTGGTTTTGTTAAGAAGCTGGATATTCTCTAAAATTTTTCTTTGCCTTGCTCGGTAAAAATGTAGTCAAATTTAATGTCATGCTCTTCACCAAATACGCTGCTCACTCTCTGACAATCAAACAGGAAACCAATAATTAAAGGCCTTTGTGTGAGACCTGATTGAGTTGCAAAAAACCTATCATAGTAGCCTCCACCATAGCCCAATCTAAAACCATCCTGATCGACAGCAAGTGAGGGCACAATAATAAGCTCATGCTCAGACAATTTCACTTCGTCGCCCTCCGCAGGTTCTAAAATATTGTACTGATTTTTTGAGTACACACATGCTTTTTGAGGCCTAACCAGCTGAAGTTCATTTTTTGGCTTGACTATAGGCAGAGTTAGATTATTTAGACGCTCAGCTTCTCTCAGCACTAAACTCAGGCTCACCTCATTGTTTGATGGCATATACAGCCCTAAATTGTTTATATTATCGAGAGGGAATGATTGAAGAAAAGACTGTTGAATAGACATTGAAAAAGCCGCGTGATCCTTTCCACTCAAGGCCTTTCTTTGCTTGAGGGCAGATTCCCTATATTTCTTTTTCACATATCTCAAAGTTAAGAACCAATTCACCGCTACCCATCGTTACCTGAACCGAGAGGTCAGGTGGCGAAGCTCATACTGCATCAGGCTTCCCTAAAGGTAATGCACAACAGCAGCAGTGGAAATTCACCTTTTAATTTATTATCGGTTCAAAGAATCTCGATAAGTTGGCAAATGAACCAGTTCGACTAATTATAGAATATATTTTTAAGAAAAAACTATTACCTAGCTTCTTTTACTTGTCTGACTCACTGAGTTTCAATCAGCCCATAAGCTTTTGAGGGTGACGTATGACTATATAAAAAATAGCTAATTAAGCGAGCGCTCAATTTTAGAGATTAAATTTTGAATATTTTTTTCTGTTTCTTTTGAAACAGCATGAGCATTTTCAGTTTCTTGAGGTATCTGATTTTGAAAAGCTAAGTCTAAGCTCGCTAAAATTAAAGCATTAGATTTATCTGGAATAGATTCTATTTGGTTATTTAATAGCTTAGCAGCCTCAATTAACCCCGCTTTATCTTGTGGCGGACAAGCAATAGATATATTTTTACCCATAATCTTTAATTCGAGTATTTCTTTGTTACTCATTATCACTCTGCGCCTTAGCCATCTTTTTTAATTTTTTTTCAAGCTCTGTGATTTCATTCATCTGCATTAATTTATGTTTCTTCCACTCTCTTTCTTTTGCCACATATGAGTGCACTATTCCTTTTTGCTCATCAAAGCGTTTTAGCAGCCGTTCAACTGTTTGCAGTAAATGCTCAATCGTATTATTTTGCTCATCGTTCATAGATTTATATTTAGTTTAAGTCTTCGTTTAGAATTAGGGAAGTTTGAAAAAGAAAAGAGTAGAATAAAAGCATGAAAAATGAATTTATTGATCGACGGAAAAAACTAGGTAGCATTTTCCCCCCAAACTCAGCTGTCGTAATTTCTGGAGCTTCAATCCAGCTTCGGAATGCAGACTCTTCGCACGCTTTTAGACAAGATAGTAGCTTTTGGTACCTTACAGGTTTTAATGAGCCTGAATCCACTCTGGTGCTTTCCATCAATGAATCTCAAGAGGTTCAATCTACCGTTTTTGTTCCCAAGAAAGATAAAGTAAAAGAAATTTGGGATGGTTATAGAGCGGGCCCAGAGGGCGCTGAAAAAGATCATGGATTTGACCAAGCATTTAACAATACTGAGATTAATGAGCTCTTGCCTGAATTATTATCTGGCTCTCACAAGGTTTTCTATCCCTTTGGAAAGAACTCTGCGCTTGATAACAGCATGGTGGAGTGGATCAAAGCAGCAAAGTCAAAAGATAGGCATAGTCCCGCCATTGATATTGCGGATGCGGCTTCTAAAATTGGTAACCAGCGATTGCTTAAAAGTGCCTATGAAATTGAGCAAATGAAAAAAGCTTGTCAGATCTCTGCCGAAGCTCACGTAGAGGCAATGAGGTTTGTCAAATCGGGGATGACTGAGCAAGAAATGGAAGCCTTTTATTTATATGAATTCGCTAAAAGAGGCGGTAGGTTTTCTGCGTATACGCCCATCGTTGCCGGCGGAGAAAATGCCTGCATTCTGCATTATGTTGAAAATTGTAAACAGCTCAATGATGGAGATTTACTGCTTGTTGATGCAGGTTGTGAGTATAATTTTTATGCATCCGATATTACTAGAACCTTCCCTGTTAGTGGAAAGTTTACCAAACCCCAACTTGCTATTTATGAGATCGTGCTAGAAGCACAAGTGAAAGCAATAGAGGCAGTTTCAGTTAATAATAATGTTATGGATGCTCAAGGCATTTCTGAAAAAGTGATTACTCAAGGCTTAATTGATTTAGGTATATTGTCTGGATCCCTGGAGGATCTCCATGCTGCTGGCGCCTTTAAAGATTTTTATATGCACAAAATTGGTCATTGGTTAGGCCTGGATGTTCATGACGCTGGTGATTACATGGAAAATAATGAGTTTATGCAGTTTAAACCAGGCATGGTCACTACTGTTGAGCCAGGCATTTATATCCCAGCTTCTGCTAAGGTAGAGGATCAATGGAAGGGTATTGGGATTAGGATCGAAGATGATATTTTAGTTACCGCAGAAGGTAATGAAAATCTTACAGAGTTTGTGCCTTCCGATCCAAGAGAAATAGAAGCATTAATGGCTTAAAACTCTCATGAAACAATCTGTGTTGATATCAGGCGGCGGCATTGTAGGAACTTTTCTGGGTTTAGAATTGGCTGCTCGCAATATTCCATTTAAGATCATTGAGAGAGATCTGCCTGAGCCTTCGAAGTTTGACGACATTCGATCTTTAACTTTAAACTCAACCACACATGATAGATTACAAGCTTTAGGAGTTGAAACAGCCTCATCAGCGATCCAGGAGATGAAAGTACTTGATGGTCTGGGAACAGGTAGCCTGTCTTTTACTGCACAAGAAGCCAAGCTAGATTATTTGGCAGCAGTGCTAAATTTTTCTAAGCTCAGAAATTCATTGTTGCAAAAAGTATCAAGCTCGATGATCCACAGTAAAGAAATTACATCTTTTCATGCACACCAATCTGGTATTACTGGAGTGCTTAGTGATGGCTCAGAGCTTGAAGCATCATTGTTGGTAGTCGCTGAGGGACGAAACTCCAAGCTTGCTGATTTAATGGCTCCTCAAAAAACTCAAAAAAATTATAACCAGATTGCCAGAACCTTTCTTGTCCAAATTCATAAATTCACACCTGATCAAGCTATTCAAGTTTTCCATGAGCAAGAAATATTTGCTTTAATGCCTTATAAAAGCGGGGATTCAGATCATATCTTTTCAGTGGTTTGGTCTGTTCCAGGGGTGATGGGGGCTGGAGAATCTCAGGATGATGTATTAGCTGATCTTGCTAAGTTTGAAAAAAAATTAGCATGCAAAATAAAACCTATAAGTGACATCCTATCTTTCCCTCTATTTGCTCATCATCTTGATGAGTATTGTGATACAGGCATTTGCGTGATTGCTGATTCAGCTCATTCTATTCATCCCTTGGCAGGTCAAGGCATCAATTTGGGATTAGCAGATGCTAGCATTCTTGCAGAAGAGATTGAGAAGGGGTTCAATACTGGTCAAAATATTGGTCACATCTCATTCTTAAAAAAATACGAGCTTCGAAGAAAAGCAATCAATGCCACCATGCTTAATGGGGTGGACCTCATATTCAAAATCTTTCAACAGGACAACCCCTACTTTAGAGTTTTAAGGAACTTGGGGTTAAACACAATAGACAATTTCACCTATCTAAAAAAGCAGTTTATTTTTTACGCTTCCGGAATCTATAAAATTTAATTTAACCAAAAAGGAATATTCAATTTTTTAAATAACATAGCTACCTCATGCATAGGAAGCCCAACTATGTTTGAATAACTTCCCTCTATTCTTTTTACAAATACCGAGCCATACCCTTGAATGCCATAGGCCCCAGCTTTATCAAAAGGCTCATTGGTAGAGCAGTATCTTTTGCAATCAAGCCTGCTGAGTTTTGAGAATTCAACCAGCGATTCTACTGCAATAGAGTGAAAGTTAGCCTTGTCGCTAGAGATTATGCCAACAGTTACCCCAGTTATAACAGAATGCACTTTGCCTGATAGTTTATGCAACATTCCGATAGCATCTTCGGTTGAGGTGGGCTTCCCAAAAATTTCTTCTCCCAAGACAACCATTGTGTCTGCTGCTAAAACTGGAAAAGAGACCATATTTCTAGAAAGGGTGTATCTGACTCCTTCTTGACACTTTTTTGTAGAGAGTGCTACTACATTTTCTTTAGCGGTGACTCTTGGATTCAGAGTTTCGTCTACTGCAATTTCAATCACACTATGCTGAACCCCGATTTGATCTAGAAGTTGAGTTCGTCTGGGTGATTTGGAGGCGAGGTAGATCATGAATTACAATTTTAACAGGAGAATATTATGACAAAAGAAAATAAAAGAGTAATTTTGGTGACGGGAGCTAGCAGGGGTGTTGGCAAGGGCATAGCTGAAGGCTTGGCTGAACCTGAGGATATTATTATTTGCGCTGCAAGAAGCCTTAAGGAGGGCACTAAAGTTCATCAATTTGGTTTTGATATTAGAAGTAGTCTTGAAGAGACAGTTAACAATATCAATCAAAAAGGTGCGCTGGGAGTAGCTTATCCAATAGATTTTAATAGTCCTGAAGAAATACTGAGCTTAGCTACCTTTATTAAAAAAGAATTTGGCCGGCTTGATTTATTAGTTCATGCGGCTTGCCAAATTCATGATGACTTAGTTACACCCAAGCCTTACTGGGAAAAGTCTTTAGATTTATGGTCTGTTATGGACGTAGGTTTAAAATCTAATTATTTTCTTTCCCATGCTTTAACCCCACTAATGATTGCAAGCAAAGGTAGGTTGATCATACAAATTTCTTCGCATGGCGCTATGTGTTATATGCATGGACCAATTTATGGGGCGCAAAAGGCAGCAATTGATAAAATGGCATTTGATATGGCTTATGACCTTAAGCCTTTTGATATTTGCTCTTTGTCCCTGTGGTCAGGAATTGTAAAAGACGAAAAAACTCAAAAGGTTAGCGAGCAAAATGCAGAACAATATGCAGAATTTTTAAAAGGAGCAGCCAGTCAAGTATATGCGGGCATGGTTATTAATAAGATATACAAGGATCCAGGGTTAATAAAATTATCAGGAAAAACTCTTATTATTGCCGAAAGCGGAGAGGGATATGGGGTCAAAGATGTAGATGCAAATAGCCCAAAAAGTGATAGAGATATTCTTGGCGGGCCAAGGGAATTTTCAGAAGCCGTGGTGTACTAGTTAGACTTTTTCGCCGCGAGATCTAATTTCTTTCAGAACCTCGTCAATACCTTTCTTATCTATAATACGCATACCCTTTGTTGATAATTTTAGGCTAACAAATCTGTTTTCAGTTTCTACCCAGAATCTGTGAGTGTGCAGGTTAGGAAAGAACTTCCTTTTAACTCTGTTATTCGCATGGGAAACGTTGTTACCACTTTGTGGCATCTTCCCTGTTACTTGGCATACTTTACTCATAGAAACGCGATTTTATAGGACATATAGTCTCTTAGCAAGATAGAATTACCAAGAATGAAGAATTTATTTTTACTTCGCCATGCTAAGTCGAGCTGGAGCGATCCCAGCATGGCTGATTTTCATCGCCCACTATCTAAAAGAGGCATTTCAAACGCACTCTTATTATCAAAATATATTTCTCAACATCAGATAATTTTTGATTTGATCCTTTTAAGTCCAAGCGAAAGAACCCAGGCAACATTAGATTTAATAATTGCAGAAAAAGAGTATCTCCCCAAAAAAATTCAAGAAGTAATTTATCACGCAGAGGCGCCCACTCTCTTGGAGTTGATCAAAGATCAAGATAACTTAAAAAAGAATATCTTGGTAATAGGGCATAATCCAGGATTACATCTCCTCATAGAATATTTAACAAAAACATCTATTAAAAAATTTCCAACTTGCGGTTTTGTAAAATTCTCAAATTTTGATAGCTGGAAAGACCTGGATGCTAATATACTGGACTTTGCATTCTTTTTAACTCCGAGAGATCTTACTAATGATTGACTTAAAGGTAAAAATTCTTAATCCCTTAATTGGTAGATCAATCCCTTTACCAGAATATTCTACTGAAGGCTCAGCAGGATTGGATTTAAGGGCCTGTGTTGAAGAAAGCTTTATTTTGAAACCACAAGAGTGCCAGTTAATTCCATTAGGATTTTCTATATATATTGAAGATCCAGAACTCTCTGCTTTGGTTATTCCCAGATCAGGCCTAGGCTCTAAACATGGGATAGTTATGGGAAATTTAGTTGGACTAATTGATTCTGACTACCAAGGGGAGCTCAAAGTACCTCTGTGGAACAGATCAGCTGATAACTTTTTGGTGAGTTCTGGGGATAGAATTGCTCAAATGATTCTTGTACCTGTTAAGCAAGCAAAGCTAAGAGTAGTTCAGGATTTTTCGGAAAGTTCTAGAGGGGCGAAGGGCTTTGGTAGCTCTGGAATTGAGTAAGCTTTAAAAGTAAAAGTTTAGTCTTTGGTTTCTTCTGGGTTAGCCTCTTCTTCAGATGGCTCTAAATCTTCAGACGCTTCTTCTGTTGGAACCTCTTCCATCACCTCATCAGCCGGAGTTTCCTCAATAGCCTCTGTGACAACTTCTAGCACTTCGTCAGCCACCTCTTCCTCGATTTTAGGAGTCTCTTTTTTGGCTGCTGGTTTGGCAGCACCAGCGGCACCGAAACGGTCTTGGAATTTCTTAACTCTTCCACCAGAATCAAGCATTTTTTGCTTACCGGTATAGAATGGGTGACATTTTGCACAAACATCCAATGACAAATTATCTTTTAAAGTGCTCATGACGGGCAGCACATTTCCACAACTGCAAGTGGTAGAGATTTCTTGATAATTCGGATGTATGTCTGTTTTCATAATAAAATCAAATTTGGATGAGCACTATACCAAATACAGTAAGGTTTACAAATATATATGAGTAATTTTTTTTACAATGTATCTATCGCGATTCCCTTAAGGCAGGCTTTTACCTATCACTCAGAGAATCAGATTCAATTGGGTACTCGTGTAGCGGTTAGATTTGGTGCAAAGTTAAAGCTAGGAATTATTCTTGAAGAAATTAATCATGATGGCATTCAAACTAAGCCTATTGATCAAGTTCTAGATGACGAGCCTATTTTTTCTGCAACTGAATTGGATATATTAGGCTGGGCATCAGATTATTATCATCATCCTATCGGAGAGGTTTGCAATTCATTTTTACCGACCAGTTTAAGAAATGTAAAAACAGCGATGAATATTGATGCGCCTTTGATAACAGCTGATATAGATATAAAAGTTTTTACAAAAATTCTTTCGGATCAACAAACCAATGCGGTTAAATTTCTATTAAAGCTTCAAGGTTTTTCGCCAACTTTGCTATATGGCGTCACAGGGTCTGGTAAAACCGAGGTATATCTTCGATGTATTCAAGAGCAATTATTAAAACATAAGTCCGTCCTGCTTCTGGCCCCAGAGATATCATTAACTCCTCAGCTGGAGCTTCGACTCAAGGAGCAATTCGGAGATTTAGTAGGTTTATATCACTCTAAGATGACACCTGCAAAACGTTATAAAGTTTGGAAAAAATTTAGAAGCGGTGAAACAAGAGTTCTGATTGGAACACGATCGGCAGCAATGATGTCTGCGCCCAATCTTGGATTAATTATAGTGGATGAAGAGCATGATGCCTCCTATAAGCAGCATGAAGGGTTCAAGTTTTCTGCAAGAGACCTTGCTATTAAAAGAGCTCAAATACTTAAAATACCTATTATCCTTGGATCGGCAACACCCTCGCTCAGAACTCTGCGATCAGTGGAGGAAAAAAAATTTGGAATCATTAAGCTAACTAAACGGATCACCAAGCAAAATCCACCCAAATTTTCTATTTTAGATATTAACGAAACAACCCTAACCAGCGGGCTTGCCCCTCAGGCCATCGAAGCGATTGCGACTACGCTCCACCAAAATAAACAAGCTATGATTTTTATTAATCGTCGTGGTTTTGCACCCCAATTTATCTGTGCTAATTGCGATTGGCGTGCTACCTGCAATAGTTGTGAGTCGAGTCTTGTTTTTCACCACCACCAGGATCGCTTAATTTGTCACAGGTGTGATTCAGCCTTTGGTGTCCCAACTCACTGCCCAGGATGCTCAGCAGAGCAATTATCATTTATTGGCACAGGAACAGAGCAACTTGAAATCACTCTACAGGAGCTTTTTCCAAACACCCATATTTACAGAATGGACAAAGACTCAACAAAGAAAGCAAATTCTATGGAGCATCTCTTAAACACTATTCGTGATTCCCAAAGTAGCATTTTAATAGGTACCCAAATGCTAATTAAAGGACATGATTTTCCCAATTTAGAGTTGGTTGTTGCCATTGATGTTGATCAAGGGGTCACTAGCTTGCATCCTGGCGCAATAGAAGAGATGGGACAGCAATTAATACAAGTGGCTGGAAGAGCAGGCAGAGCAGATGGCAATGCCCTGGTTTTAGTGCAATCAAGATACTCTGAAGATAAGAATCTATTGCAATTAAAGCAGGGAAATTATTTGAACTTTGCTCACTCCATCATGATAGAAAGAAAGGCTTTAAATCAGCCACCTTATGCATTTGAAGCTATTATTAAAGCTTCTTCACCAACCAGCCAAACCAACCTAGATTTTTTACAGAAGCTTAAAGCCACAGTTGATTCCAAGCATTGCATGTTGGTAGGGCCCATCCCATCTATGCAAGCCAAACTTAGAGGCTCATATCAGCATCAGCTTGTGCTGCAGGCTCCCTCAAGAGTCCATTTAAACAGCATGCTGCGTACTCTAATTCAAACTTTATCAGAAAATAAAAAATCTAATAAAGTGCGCTGGTCAGTGAATGTTGACCCAGTAGAATTTTAATAAGAATTACAGTGTAAATTTTTGTGCGACGAGCTCTTCAGAAAGTTCCCATAATTTTTGAGCTTCCCCAAGATCCTTTGAATAAGAGGAGGACTTTGCTTTTTTACAATCTACAAAATATTCTCCCGTTACCCCATCATTATTCTTGGTTGCTAGATACACAATGCTTGCTGCTCCTTTTAAGGGAGAGCGAAAAAAAGGTTTTAATATGGTTTTTAGGATCGCCCCAACAAGAGTTTTATTTTGATTGCCTAAGGCGGTGTTGACACCGCCAGGATGAATTGCATTTACAGTTATGTTAGAGGTAGATAATTTTGTTGCTAGATATCGGGTGAATAAAAGATTGGCTAACTTTGACTGGCCGTATGCAGCAACACCCATGCCAAAACCCTCTTGAAAATTAACATCTGACCAGTTCATTTCTTTAATAAATGAATGAGCCGCTGATGACACGTTAATAATTCTAGTTTCAACCTCTTCAAGCATTTGCTCTAAAAGTAAATTCGTAAATAGGAAGTAGCCCACATGGTTTACAGCAAATGTATTCTCAATTCCATCTTCCGTTTCGTGGTATGAGGTATTAACTACACCAGCATTATTAACTAGTACATCAATCTGTTGAGCCAATCCTAAAATCTCTTTTGAGCACTGCCTGATTGAGCTCTGGTTAGAAAAATCACAATATACAAAGCTTACATTTAGGTTTGGGTTTACGATTTTTAATTCACTGGATAGCTCATCGGCAAGATTTTGATTGCGAAAGGTTAACACCATTCTCGGTTCATGCTTGGCAAGTTCAAGTGCAGCAGCTTTCCCAATCCCATTGGTAGCGCCTGAAATAACTACTAATTTATTTTTTAAATTCCACATTAGATAAAAATTTTAATTTTTTGCCCTGGATAAATACTTTTATTGTTTAGATTATTCCACAAGATAATCTCATCAATGGTAACACCGAAACGAATAGCTATTTCTGAAATCACATCTCCTTTTTGTATCTGATACTCAATATTTTTTGGGCTATCAGTCATAAAGGTATTGGGTTTTGGCTTCTCTTTAAAATAATTATGAATGCCTAAAAAAATACTTCTTGCGATCATTCTTCTGCCTGCCTTACCCTCTAAACGCTTCGCATCATCTGGGTTGGAAATAAACCCTGATTCTATTAATACCGATGGAATATCAATAGATTTTAATACTCTGAAATCTGCAAACTCCACACCTGGCTTATGCATTTTAGTAAAAGGATCTCGCTTCATTTGTTGAATGATCTTTTCAGCCAGTATAGTGCTATTGGTAATTTTGGCTTCATAGGCAATTTGATAGATTGTGCGCGCAGCATCCTCATCAAAATCTCTGACATCCAACTTCCCAATTTTCGACCCAACCTCTGGATTTTTTGTCATCTCAGTTTTGGATAAATTCTCTGCTGTGATTGAAGATGCTTCTTCTGACCAAACATAGACGGATGAGCCCTTCACAGAAGACAATCTAAATGCATCTGCATGAATCGATACAAACAAATCAGCGCCGAGCTTTCTAGCATTTTGATACCTATCATCTAGCGCAACAAATCTGTTATCTGGTCTAATCATGACCGGTCGGTAGCCATCAGTATCTCTCAAGGTTCTTTCTAACTCTTTAGCAATTAACAGAGTGACATCTTTTTCTAATAGATTTTTACCCACGGCACCTGGGTCTTTGCCACCATGCCCTGCATCTATTGCAACAATAATATCTCTAAGATTCTTATCCATGGCCTTATCTCTCTTGATCTCTAGGATCAAATCTACACGATCTTTATGCTTGACCTGCCATGGCTTTTTCCAAAAGACAGAGCCTTTCAAATCAATCACTATGCGAACATTGTCATTAATTTCAGATGCACGGATGAGTCTTATGGGCGAGATTTTTGAAGCTGCTATTGGATTTCTTAAGCTAACATTTTTAATATCAATTACTATTCTAGAGGGGTCATCTAGCGCATATGAATTAAGTAGAGCGACTTGTTCAAGAGTAAATACTACTTTTAAATTTCCAGACTCTAACTCAGTAATGCTCTTAAAAGCCAAAAGGTTTGAGGCGCCCTCCACTCGACCAAGGCAGCAAAATAAAATGATAAAGATGCTGCGATTAAATTTTTTCATAATAGGTCTGGATGGATGACTCTAATGCATGGATTTCTGACAAAATCTGAGCCTGTCTTTGCTGGTGATAGTGAAGTAACTCAATTATAAGATGAGGAGATCTTTTGGCTACCAGATTCTCTGGCCATTCAATAAAAATAATTTTTTGTTCCTTGCTTTTCCTATCTAAGTCAAGAATTTCAATATCTTCAGTAGCACCAGTCCTATATAGATCTACGTGAAGAAATAACTGATTGTTAAGCTGGTATTCCTCACACAGGGTGTAAGAGGGGCTTGTTACCGATCCCTGCCACCCTGCATTGTGCAACATACCTCGTACTAGGGTTGTTTTACCTGCGCCTAGATTACCGCTTAAGTGCACTTCGATATCTTGGCCGTTCATTTCACCTACTGCCTGGTTAATTGCCGCGCCCAGTGCGAGGGTATCTGTTTCATTTTTTAGTATCAGCTCTAACATAACTAATTAATTTAATAGATTGCGGGCGTAAGGAATGAGCTCGCTAGCTGCAAGACCTATTCTGCCACTATGTTCAGTAAACTGTTTGCCTGCAGCACTATGAATAGCTACTCCGCTTATTGCAGCTTCTTTAGGCGTTAACCCTTGTGATAACAAGGATCCAATAATTCCAGACAGCACATCTCCTGATCCCGCTACAGCAAGCTCAGGGCCTCCCACTGAGCACAAATGAGAAGTCTCTCCATTGAAGATAATAGTTCCTTGCCCCTTTAAAACCACAGTACCGCCATAGATTTTGTGGAGGTCTATAGTTGCCTTCAGTCGATCCAACTGGACTTCAGCTGTAGTTATTCCAAGTAGATCTGCTGCCTCACCAGGGTGAGGAGTAATAACTAAATTTTGAGGCAATGGTAATTGCTTAAATGGCTCTATGCTTAGAAGCCTTAAGGCCCCTGCATCTAAAAGAATTGGTTGACTGCGTTCCTGAGTAAATGTCAGTAACTTATATAACATTTGTTCAGACCAGTAATTTTGGAACATGCCTGGTCCGCAGATAAAAGCCTCTGCCCAGGGAAAGTGCATTTCTAGATTTTGAGCATTCTCACCACCACAAACTATTACCTCGGGGTTTCTAGCTAGAGATGCAGAAATGTGTGCCTCTCTAGTCAGCAATTTAACTAGACCAGCTCCAGTTTTAATAGCTGCTTCAGAGACCAAGATACCAGCTCCTCCATAACCCTCATCGCCAGAAATAATCAATAATTTGCCATGCTCTCCTTTGTGACCATTTAACTTTCGAGTTGGCAGTAGAGATTGAACATCTTGGATGCCCAAAGAACTTATCTTAGGGCCTGTTTCATTGCTCATGCTAAAATTTACCCTTAATTAGTTTTTAAAATTATAATTCTATGCAAGCTAGTCTATTAGATTTTAAAGAGCCAAACCATTCCTCATTCTTAATTTTTTCATCTTACTCCTCACTCCATTGCTCTAAATATAAATTAATAATTTTCATGAGCCCTATGGGATCATCTAAAGGAATATGGTGCGCCGCATGATCAATCACCTCAATAGACATTCTGTCCTTAAATTCTTCTCGGATGTAACTCATAATTTTTGACCCTAACAACAAACTGTTGCCTCCAGCAATAAAAAGACTTGGACACTGAAAGTTAAATTCATAACCCTGAAGTCTCTGGAGGGTTGCAAATAACTTATCATCAAATCGCCATCTCCAGCCCTCATCAGCCTTTTGAATTGAATGTTCAGCTATATACCTAAGATACCAAGAGTTTTCGCAGTCTTGTGCAGGCATCAATCTAAACCTTTTTATAATAGCCATCTTATTTTCATAGTATTTAATTTTTCTTAGCGGCCCGGTGCTGATGTGCTCTTCATAATCGTAAGAGGGAGGCCTTATTGGAGCATCAATCATGATGAGGCCAGCTGCTAATTCAGGTAACTCTGATGCCATAAAGCCAGCTACGTGGCCCCCAAGAGAATGCCCAACGAAATAAATTTTATGATTTGCAGAGCTAATGTTTTCTTTAGCTAGGATTGCCAATATGGAGTCACTAAATCCTTCAAAATTATACTTAGATCTATGTTCTGACTCGCCCATTCCAGGAAGATCTGGTGCAATCACTGTGCAGTCTTGATTTAAGAGGGGAGCAATTGGATTCCACCATTTTTTATGTGCCCCAGTGCCATGAATCAATATCACAACCTTCTTTGTCTCCCCCCTATCCCAAACCTGATATTTTAAATCGCCCAAGGGCTGTTTTAATTCTTCTAGTCTAGGTTGAATTGCAATAGATGCATGAAACCATTCGGGCGCTTGTTGAAGGTCATGCTCAAGTGATTCTGTGATTTCCATAAAGGGTTATTCTAATGGATAATAAATACCGATACTAATTATGAATACGCACATCAGACCAGCCGCGACAGTTATCTTAATCAGAGAGAGCCTTGATGGTTTTGAGATCTTCATGGTGAAGCGAAGTACCAGGTCTGCATTTGGCAGCTTGTATGTATTTCCTGGCGGCAAAATTGATGCAGAGGACTCATCACCAGCTATTTATAAGCATTGTGAGGGCCTAAGCGATGATCAGGCTTCATCTAAGTTGGGCTTGCAATCTGATGGTTTAGCCTATTGGGTAGCCTGTATCAGGGAATGCTTTGAAGAAGCAGGGATTCTTCTGACTAATAAGCATGACGCTTTATTGCAAGATTTAAGCAAGCTAGATGAATACAGACAACAACTCAATTCAGGCGAGCTAACATTTAACGATATATGCTTGAAACATGATCTTCATCTGCGGGCTAATAATATTGTTCCCTGTGCTCACTGGATCACGCCTGAGATTGAACCGAAGAGATTTGATACTAGATTTTTTATTGCAAAGGTTCATGCAGAACAATTGGGTATTCATGATGGTTTTGAGTTAACAGAAAGTTTTTGGATTTCACCCGCCAGAGCATTACAGAAATATCATGACGGAGAAATGAATATGATTATGCCCACCATTAAAAATCTGATGAAGTTAAATGAATTTTCATCAAGGGATGAAGCCTTTGATTATTTTCAACACATTGAAGATGGTGGCATCCCTGCCATTCTGCCTAAGTTTATTAAGAAAGATGGTGAGTGGATTGGCTTTTTGCCAGGAGAGGAGGGTTATGAAGATGCATAAATCTATTATTCAACGGGTGACTGCTCCCAATGGCAGCATGTTTACCGGACCAGGAACTAATAGTTATTTGGTCGGAGTAGATGATATAACTTTGATCGATCCAGGACCAAAAATTGAGAAACATCTCGATTATCTTTTAGAGCTGAGCGCAAATAAAATTAAAAGAATTTTAGTTACCCACACGCATCCAGATCATTCGCCAGGAGCCAAGGTTTTAGCCGAGAAGCTTAGAGTGCCATTGATGGGGCGACTAGTGACCAAGGATGATTCAAGACAAGATAGGACATTTCAGCCTGACAGGGTTCTGCATCATGGCGATATAATCACTACAGAGGAGTACACCATTGAGGTGCTGCACACACCAGGGCATGCATCAAACCACTTGTGTTACCTCATCAAAGAAGAAGAAACTTTACTAACAGGTGACCATATTATGAATGGCTCTACAGTGGTTATCGCTCATCCGGATGGCTCTATGAGAGAATATCTTGATTCTCTGGCGCTGCTAAAAAACTATCAATTTACAAGAATTGGTCCAGGGCATGGTGATTTTTTAGGCGACCCATTTAAGGTAGTGGACTGGATTATCGCGCACAGGCTCAAGAGAGAGGAAAAGGTGGTAAAGAAATTAAAGCTCCTTGTTTCATGCTCATCAGATGAATTGGTAAAAGAGGTTTATGATGATGTAGATTCAAAACTTCATCCTATTGCCATGTGGAGCTTAGAAGCTCATTTACTTAAACTTCAAGAGGATCGCGTAGCAGATTTTTATGAATCTCAGCAAACCTGGTCATTAATATAGAAGTTGCAATCATTACTTTTATGTTGGGCTGCTTGTATCTAGCTAATAGCCTATTTTTAGCAGCATTATTCAATAAAGATCATCTGAAGATTCTAAGCTTTCTATTTAATGCCGCAAATAGAAAGTTCTTATTAGGTTGGGAATGCCCTTACATTATTTTATGTTGTTTGGCCCTGTTAGAAAAAGGCCATTGGCTTTTGCTATTGATGTTGTCAATGCACCTTTATAATTCAGGAATTCTGCTACTCAAGCCAAGAATCTTTTACCAGGAAATAGATAATATTGATAAAGAGAGAGCTCCATTTATCATGAATATGATGATGCTGATGTTGACTATAGCGGGGACACTTTGCATATATGTAAGCGTTTTATAGGCTTAACTTATTTGTAATTAAGCTTTCTACAACCCCTGGATCAGCCAGAGTTGAGGTATCTCCCAAGTTATCAAAATCACCCTCTGCTATTTTCCTTAAAATACGCCTCATAATTTTTCCAGATCTAGTTTTTGGAAGTCCCGGTGCCCATTGGATTAAATCTGGCTTAGCGATGGGGCTGATTTCATTGGCTACAAACTGTTGAAGCTCAGCTTTTAATTCGAGCGAATCTGCCTCACCAACCATCAATGTTACATAGGCATATATACCCTGTCCTTTGATGGGATGATCAAACCCAACAATTGCAGCCTCAGCAACCTTGGGATGGAGCACTAAGGCGCTTTCAATTTCAGCTGTCCCAAGCCTATGGCCGGATACATTCAAAACATCGTCTACTCTGCCGGTAATCCAAAAATATCCGTCAGCATCTCTTTTGGCTCCATCACCAGTAAAATATTTATTTGGATAGGTTGAAAAGTAGGTTGCAATCATACGCTGATGATCACCATAGACGCTTCTAATTTGACTAGGCCAGGATTGAGAAATAACTAGATTGCCCGCACCCTCTCCCTTTACCAGTTCTCCATGCTCATCCACTAATTCTGGCTTGATCCCAAAAAATGGAAGAGTCGCTGAGCCTGGCTTTGTTGGAGTAATGCCCGCTATCGGAGATATAAGCACAGAACCTGTTTCTGTTTGCCACCAGGTATCAATTATTTGACATGCTGAATTACCCACCACCTTGTAATACCATTCCCACGCTTCTGGGTTAATTGGCTCTCCAACAGTCCCTAATAGCCTTAGAGAAGATCTAGAGGTTTGTTGAACATACTCATTGCCTTGTGCCATTAATGCTCGCAAAGCAGTGGGAGCAGTGTAAAAAATAGAGATTTGATGCTTATCACAAACCTCCCAAAACCTTGAGGGGTTAGGGTAGGTTGGAATACCCTCAAACATTAAACTGGTGGCAGCGTTTGAGAGAGGACCATACAAGATGTAAGTATGCCCTGTAATCCAACCCACATCTGCTGTACACCAGTACTTATCCTCCTCTTTGTAGCCAAATAAATATTTAAAGCTTAGATGAGCTCCTAGCAAATATCCGCCTGTGGTATGCATCACTCCTTTGGGCTTTCCAGTTGAGCCAGAGGTGTACAAAATAAAAAATGGATCTTCCGCATCCATTGGCTCGCAATCACACTCATCTGATGCCACAGAGAACACTTCTTGGTATTGAATATCTCTTGACTGCACCCAAGAGATAGCTGCGCCTGTTCGCTCTATTACCAAGCAGTGCTTTACATTTGGGCAGCCCGCAAGAGCAATATCAACGTTTGTTTTTAAAGAAATGGTTTTTCCACCCCTTATTGCTTCGTCTGAGGTGATCACAATACTGCATTCAGAGTCCAAAATTCTATCTTTTAATGCTTCGGAAGAGAATCCGCCAAAGACCACTGAGTGAATTGCACCAATCCTTGCACAAGCTAACATTGCATAGGCAGCTTCAGGAATCATAGGCATATAAATACAAATCTTAGAACCTTTAACAGCCCCCAGATCTTTTAGAATATTTGCAAACTTACATACATTTTTGTGAAGATCTGAATATGAGATTTCTGCAGACTGATTTGGTTCATCCCCTTCCCAGATCAAAGCAATTTTCTCACTATTTTTTGCAAGATGCCGATCAATGCAGTTATATGCAATATTGAGTTTGCCACCCTCAAACCATCGAGCTTCTGAGAAATCATTATTGTGAACTTTAATAAAGGGCTCTATCCATGCAAGATTTTTACGAGCTTCATTGCCAAAAAATTTTTCTGGATCCTCTATAGATTCCTGGTACATCGCAGAATACTGAGTAAAATCTTGAATATGAGGGTTTTGCAAGCTCTCAGGGGGTTGGTAGGTCCTATCACTCACAATGCTTTCTCAAAAAAATTAAAGAATAGACGGCTGGGGATTAATAAAGTTTTTCCCCCTAGGATCTGACATAATTTTATTGATTAGCATATCGTAATCTGAACCGCCGCTCTCTAGGTCAATATCAGACGCATTGATGATTAGCAGTGGGGCACTTTCAAAATAAAGAAAAAATTTTGAATAGGCATCATTTAACCTTTCTAGATAATCTACAGTCAAAAATTTTTCATCTGGGTTACCCCTTTTATTGATTCTATCAAGCAATACTTCAACAGGTGCTTGCAAGTAAATAACTAGATCTGGTGATGGAGCATCTAATGTTAAATGCTCATAAACCTTGTCATACAAGCCCATCTCTTCTTCCGAGAGGGTTACTTCTGCAAAAAGACGATCTTTTTGAATAAGAAAATCTGCTACACGAACCGGCTCAAAAAGAGATCGCTGTTTAAGATCTTCAATTTGCTGCATCCTTTGAAATAAAAAAAATAGCTGTGTGGCAAGAGCAGATTGCTTAGGGTTCCTATAAAAACTTTTTAAAAAAGGGTTTTCAGTAGGCTGCTCAAGGAAAACATCATAGTTAAATGTTTGAGCAATTTTATGAGCAAGAGTAGTTTTTCCAACCCCAATGGGTCCTTCTATGGCTATATATTTTGGAAGGGGGGCTTCCTGTAAAGCTGGTTCCATATGGGTTTTATTTCTGTTTTGTAAAGATTAGCTTAACTCTTCCAAGAAACCAAATTTTTTCTCTACAGGACCTTTTCGCAAGTCCCTTAAGGCTTGAAGCATCTCTATTTTTCGCGGCCGGTTGACTGCCTGAAACTCTGTCCAAAAAGCGCCAATCCCTTGAGTATCTCTTGCAGCTTCTTCTCTAAGTAATAAGAAATCATAGGCAGCACGAAATCTTGGATGATTTAATACTTTGTAAGGCTGATGGCCTAAACGCGTCTCTAGCTTGAGCTGTAGGGACCAAATATCTTTAATATAACCATGAAATTTTCTAGGAATAGCTGTTAACTCTTGTTGTGATCGAATGATGCTGTCCATGCTCCTAAAAAACTTATTTAAATTGAGCACGCCGTCTTCTTTGGTGGCCTCAACTAATCTCGGCCACATAAGAGCTGCTAACAAGAAGCCTGGCGTAATAGATTTCTCGGCTATAAGTCGATTATCAGTATTAATTAAAGAAGCATGTTGGAATCTAAGACTAAAAGAATTTGCATCATAAGAAGGAGTATTAATTAAATATTTTAAAGCACCAAATGACTGCAGTTTTTCAAAATTATCCAATGCTTTTTTAGAAAGAAAAATCTTACAAAATTCATCAAAGAGCCTTGCATTAGATATATTTTCTAGCAAAGGAGCTCGTTGATATATCGCCTCTTTTACATCACTTGAAATTTTGAAGTTTAACTTTGAGCTAAACCTTATAGCACGAAGACTACGCACTGGATCTTCCTCAAATCGAAGCATCGGGTCACCAATCGAAACAATCATTTTTTTCTGAATATGCTGCAGACCTTGATGAAAGTCATGAAGAATATTTTCTACAGGATCAAAATATAAAGCATTAATTGAAAAATCTCGCCTGATGCAGTCTTCCTCGAGCGTTCCCCAAACGTTATCTCGCAAAATTTTTCCTTCTGTATCCTTCACTAGTCCAGCCTTATTTTTTGAATTTGAAGCATCAGCTCTAAAGGTAGACACTTCAATTAATTCATTTCGGCTAAACACATGGACCAGGCGAAATCTTTTTCCAATGATCCTAGAGGCTCTAAAAATCTTTCGTACTTGCTCAGGAGTTGCATCTGTTGAGACATCAAAATCCTTTGCTTTGATCCCAACAAGTAAGTCCCTGACACATCCCCCAACAAGATAGGCTTGAAAGCCAGCCTTTTTAAGCGACCTTACAACCTCAAGTGAAAGAGGGCTGAATTTACTATCAGTTAATATTTTTGGTGGCTTGGTAGCCGAGGATTTATTGTTTTTTATCAAAAGCTTAGGTGCATTTGGCAGATTTGAGTATTAGCCACCAAGCTGTTTTTCCTTAATTTCGTCCAGTGTCTTGCAATCAATGCAATGAGTAGCTGTTGGCCTTGCCTCAAGTCTCTTTACGCCGATCTCTATTCCACAAGCATAACAGTATCCATAGTCATCTTGTTTTATTTGCTCTAGAGACATAGCAATTTTATTGATCAGCTTTCTTTCTCTGTCTCTGGTTCTAAGCTCAAAAGCAAATTCTTCTTCCTGGGATGCTCTGTCAATTGGATCGGCATAGGACTCTCCTTTGTTCTTCAAATGATCAAATGTTTTTTGCATCTCTTCTTTCAAATGCTCTCTCCAGTCCAGCAAAACAGCAGTAAAATGTTTTTTCATTGCTGCGCTCATGAATTTTTCGCCTTTTCTACCTTTGTAAGAAGAAATTGGAGTAGATCGCTTTTTTGCAGGAGCTTTTTTTGCAGGAGCTTTCTTTGCAGGAGCTTTTTTTGCAGGAGCTTTCTTTGCAGGAGCTTTTTTTGCAGGAGCGATTGTTTTTTTTACGTCAGTTTTTTTTGGCATATGTGTTTAAAAATTCTCAAGGCGCATGAAATTATCAGAAAGGAGCCCAATTAGCTAGTTTTTTTGAAAACTTTTTAAAGTTTCAACATAACCTTCTTTGGACAACCTGGGTCCAAAAGTCTCCACTACTCTTGCTGCCCCGTAGTTTGCAAATTCAGCACACGCTGTTAAGTCTTTATTTTGAAGCAATGCATACAAAAAACTACCTGCAAACATATCCCCAGCTCCATTTGTATCAATTGGATTAATATTTACAGCATCGACTTTAATGATCTCACTACTTGTAACTACCGCGCTTCCATGGGCACCCATAGTAATAATTGATGTGAATGATTTTGATTGAAGGTCCAAAAGAGCTTGTTCAATATTTGCAGCCCCCGTGAATGCCATGGCCTCATCATCATTACCAAATATATAGCTCAAACCATACGATTCTATTTCTTTGAATTGATCTCTAAATCCAGCAACAATACCTGGATCAGAGAGTGAGAGAGCAATCTTTACTTCGGGGTAGCTCTTCAGATGCTCTAATATTGCAAGCGCACATTTATAATTTTCATTGCTTGTAACCATGTAGCCCTCAATGTAAAAAATTTTTGAATTTGCAATATTCTCAAGGTCTAAGTCTGCCGTAGTCATCTCCGAGCTAATACTTAAAGAGGTCATCATGGATCTCTTGGCATCTGGAGTAACAAGAATCAGGCATTTACCTGTTGGAATAGCAGCTGAATCTGCCATATTGCCTTTATGAGAAACACCGGCATCCTTCAGACTGTTTAAATAAGTTGCTCCATCAACATCATCTGTAACCTTGCATACGTGAAAACATTTAGCCCCATAGCTTGCAGCTGCAACCAAGCTATTTGTTGCTGATCCCCCGCAATCTGAGATTGTCTCAGCGCCTGATTCAACCAGTCTCTTAATAATGGGAGCCTGTTCTTCGGCATTAGATAAATTCATTTGGTCAATCTCCAATCCTAATTCCTGAATGAGCTCATGGGGCACTTTAAAAACAGTATCAACCAAAGCATTTCCAATAGCACTAATATCATTTTTCATATTTAAAGCTCCCTTACAGTCAGATTTATTTTTTCAATTGTTTGTTCAATAATTTGTGGGTTGTGGGTGGTAGAAATAAATCCAGCCTCATATTTTGATGGCGCGAAGTATATTCCATTTTTTAAGCTCAAATTAAAGAATTTAACAAACATAGCATCATCTGTTGCCACAACTTCATCAAAATTTATGGGAAGCTTTTCAGCAAAGAAAAAACCAAACATTCCACCGATGGACGCATGCGAAAAAGGAATGCCCTTTGCATTGAGACGATCTTGAATGTGAGTAAGTAAAAATGTTGAAGCAGACTCAAGCTCTTTAAATGGGTGGATTGCAATTAATTCTGACATCAGTGCAATCCCAGCACTCATAGCCAATGGATTGCCAGATAAGGTGCCCGCCTGATATATCGGGCCTAGCGGAGCTAACTGATTCATAATCAGCTCTTTACCGCCAAATGCTCCAACAGGTAAGCCTCCACCGATCACCTTTCCCAGGGCAGTGAGATCAGGCTTTATGTTATATAAATCCTGGGCTCCACCTAGGGCAACCCTAAAACCAGACATTACCTCATCAAATATAAGCACAGCATGATGTTGATTGCACAGCGCTCTTAGAGATTGTAAAAATTTATCTTGGCCAGGGACAAAGCCCATATTTCCAGCAATAGGCTCAACAATAATTGCCGCTAAATCTTCCCCAATTTCATTTGCAATATTAGTCACAGCATCTATGTCGTTGTAAGGACAGCTATAGGTTAGTTTTGCAAGCTCATCAGGTACACCTGGAGAGTCTGGCAGACCAAATGTTGAAACCCCTGATCCAGCTTTTACAAGTAATGAATCTACATGGCCGTGATAGCAGCCAGTAAATTTAATAATTTTATTTTTTCCGGTATAGCCGCGCGCCAATCTAATGCAGCTCATTGTCGCTTCAGTTCCTGAGTTAACCATTCTCAGTTTTTCCATACTGGGAATCTGATTTTTAATTAGTTCCGCTAAACCACTTTCAATGCTAGTTGGAGCGCCATAGCTAGTTCCAAGTTCAAGCTGTTTTTTTACAGCGTTTACAATAAGGGGATTTGAATGCCCAAGTATCATAGGGCCCCATGACCCTATAAAATCAATATATTTATTATCATCCTCGTCAACAAGGATAGGCCCTTTGGCAGATTTAAAAAAAATAGGGTTACTCCCAACATTTTTGAATGCTCTGACTGGAGAATTAACACCTCCAGGCATCAGGGATTGAGCTTTCTGAAAAAGGAGGTCTGAATTTTTTCTATTTAGGGACACTGGATGTAATTATTTTTTAAATATTATGTTGTAATTTTAGCTATCTCTATTGAGCTGCAAAAGCCTTTAAAAGAATCTGCAATCATATCAAATTTAATAGATTTGACCTCTTTCTCAGATGACTTTTTAATGAATTTTTCGCAGCGCAATCTTTTAAATACTTTGCACAGCAATATTAGTCTCAAAATTTAAATACTGCGGCAATAATGCCAATTAGCAGTAAGATTACAGGCGCCTCATTAAAAAGCCTGAGTTTAAAGCCAGTCCAATGATGATCCCCTAGCGCAAGCTCTTTCAAGATCTTCCAGCATAATGCTTGATAGCCAATTAAGCTTGCTACGACTAGCAGCTTTACCACAATCCAATTTTGAGAAAAAAAGACGCTGAAATCAGAACTCAGAAGACCCATCAGCACACCGAATATCAAAGCAAGAATGCCAAGAGGAGTAATAAATTTAAATAATTTTTTTTCCATCACTGAGAGCTGATTTTGAACATCTTGGCTTTCACTCTCGACGTGATAAACAAATAATCTGGGCAGATAAAATATTCCGGCAAACCAAGAAACCATAAACAGTATGTGCAGAGTTTTATATATTAGGTAGAGGTTCATTTCTTATATTTTATCCCTTTAAATTGATCCATAGAAAAAAACTTTTCTTCTCAGTTTGTGGAACTCATCTTTAATCATTTAAACTATTATCCATGAGCAATGATTCTTTCTCGATTAACTTAACTGTCAACGCCATTAAGCGCATTCAATCTTTGCTGCCCACCAATGAGGCTAATAATTTTCGTGTTTATGTGACCGGTGGTGGATGTTCTGGTTTTCAATATGGCTTTAAATTTGATGAGAAACCAGAGGCTGATGACGATGTTATTCCATTTCAAGATTTTTCGATCTTGCTAGACTCCTTGTCATACCCATATCTTTTTGGGTCATCCTTAGATTATGTTGAAGACCTTTCCGGCTCTAGATTTATAGTCACCAATCCAAATGCCAAGACTACCTGCGGTTGTGGCGAGTCTTTTACGATTTAAATTTAGTCGTTACCCCTAATAATCCGCTTTTATTGCCTACCTTTAAGGGGATCTCACTTACTCTTTGAGCCGCCAGCCATCCAAATGCCATTGCTTCTATAGATTGGGGTGGAAATCCAAATCTATCAGAAGAGCACAAAGGAATGGAGGCGTAATAGCCAATCCTTTCCATTAAAAAAATATTATTAATACCACCACCACAAACAATAATTTCATTCACCAATTTTGTTTTTTTCTTGATTGATTGGCTAATGGTTAATGCAGATAGCTCTGTTAGGGTTGCTAAAATATTCTCAGGCTTTTGTTTTAAGAGAGTCTTGGGAATGAACGGAAGATTGAAAACTTCCTTGCCCGTAGACTTGGGGTGCCTTTTTTTAAAAAATGGATGCTCTAACATTACCTTTAAAGAGCTGAGATGAATGCAGCCTTTTCTGGCCATCAGACCATTTTTATCAAACTGACAGTTCAGGTATTTCTGGCAGTAAGCATCCAGTAGAGCATTTCCAGGCCCAGCATCTGATCCAGTGAATTCTTGGGACTGTTCCAGAAACGAGTAATTAGCAATTCCACCAATGTTGAGAATCAGACGCGATTGTTCATCGGAAGCAAATATTTGATGATGAAACGCCGGAACTAAGGGTGCTCCTTCCCCTCCCAGTTGAATGTGATCATTGCGAAAATCGCTGACGACATTCACTTCACATTTTTTTGATACTACTCTAGGATCTCCTGCTTGTATTGAAAAGGGATATTTGCCTTGAGGTTGGTGCCACAGGGTTTGACCAGACAAACCAAGAGCAGAGATTTGTGATTTAGTAATTTTGTGATGCACAATAAAATTATTGATGGCTTTTGCAAAAGCCAGACCAATATGAAAGTTAAGATAACTGTAATGCTGAAGACTAAGAGTTTGATGCTCGATCACTTGAGCGATCTCTTTTCTTAATTTAGCTGGATACTTGTAGGAGGCAAAATGTAACAGTTTTATTTCTGAATCCACCAGCATTGCGCAAACATCTATCCCGTCATAGCTGGTGCCACTCATGGTCCCAAGAAAAATTTTATTCAAAAGCTGTTGCGTTTGGATCTCGCGATAACAAGGCGTTTGATACCTCTTCATATTGCGATTTCAACTGTTGAAAATCTTGGGCTTGTATCTTGGGCAATGGCAAAGCTGATGGGAGCGCTACCTTTAAAGGATCAGTTCTTTTCTCTCCTAAGCGAAACTCATAATGCAGATGAGGCGCCGTTGCTAGACCAGAGTCTCCAACATAACCAATGGTTTGTCCTTGCGTGACCTTGCTACCTGCGCTCAAAGATGAATTATATTTTTCCATATGAGCATATAAGGTTGTGATGTCTCCACCATGGCGTATGACCACAGATCTTCCGTAGCCGCCTTTCCATCCGACTGATTCAACTACACCATCTCCAGTTGCTCTGATTGGCGTACCTCTTTTGGCTGCATAATCAACCCCATTGTGGGCTCTAATTTTATTTAAGATTGGATGTCTTCTATTGGGATTAAAATGCGAGCTAACATAGGCAAAATCTAGCGGAGCCCGTAAAAATGCTTTTTCCAGGCTCTCACCGTTTTCATTGAAATAATCCCATGTTTTATTTTTCCCTTTGTACCTGATGGCTGTAAATTTCTTTTGCTTGCTATAAAACTCTGCAAATAAAATGCTCCCATTGTCGACTTTCATGCCGTCAATAAAAGCAGTTTCATAGAGCATTCTAAATTTATCTCCTTCTCGAATATCGAAAATAAAATCAATATCCCATCCGAAAATATAGGCTAGATCCATGATCACACTTTCAGGAATGCCTTCATTTAAACCCGTTAAATAAAACGACGACTCTATAACTCCTGATTTAAATGATTGAATTAATTCAGGCTCTTTTTCTAACCTGCTAATTGTGACATCTGGCAAAATTAGAATTTCAAATTGTAAAAATGGACTTTTAACTATTTGAATAGATTGAATGCTGCCCTGAACAAAAGATAATTCTAGCCTGTCCCCGGGCTGTAAATTTTTTATCTCTCCCGTTTTATCCGCTCTAAAAATTTGATAAGTAGTATTGAGAGTAATTTTGTACTTTTCAAAGATAACAGACAAACTTTCCCCGCTTTGCACTACATGAATCTGCTTGGTTGGAATTTGGCTAAATGGTGGTGACGGAATCTCTCGGATTTCGTTTATCTCCTCAAACTCTTTTACTTCTGACTCTGAGCCTACATCTACAATAATCAGAACAACCAACAGGGCCAGCAAGCTATATGAGAGCGTGGCTTTCCATGAGTGCTTAATTAAAATCATGACTTAATAAATGATCATACTAATTCAAAAGAAAGATCACCCACCGATTGAATGCTTGCATCTACATGATCACCGCGCTTTAGAGCTCCGACCCCTGCTGGGGTACCAGTAAAAATAATATCTCCGGGATGCAGGGAAATAAACTTTGATAGCCAGCTAATAATCTCATCAACGCCCCAGGCCATATGAGTAATATTGCTTGCTTGTTTTTCTTGACCATTCACACTTAAGCTAATATCACCGTCCTTTAAAACCACTTCTTCATTCTTTAAAATATTTGATATAGGTGCAGAATTATCAAAGCCTTTACTGAGATCCCAAGGCTTTCTATCTTTCTTTGCTATTGCCTGCAGATCTCTTTTAGTCAAATCGACCCCCACTGCATACCCAAAAATATGTTGCGAGGCTTGCTTCGGCTCTATGTTTGAACATGGAGACTTCAGAAAAACTACAAGCTCCACCTCGTGATGAAGATCCTGTGTCAAACCGGGGAAGGGAATGGATGGAGCCTGTGTCATGGCTTGCGGAGGCTTGCTAAAAAAGAATGGTTGATCTCTATCAACACTGCCTCCCATCTCTTTTGCATGATCTTCATAATTTTTGCCAACACAGTATATTTTGCCTACAGGAAATAAATCTTCACAACCTTGAATTTTTAGACCTTTCACACGCGGTGGAAAAGTAAATGTTGTGCTTTTAAGCTCAGCCATATGAATTAAACTTTTTGGTTCATTAAATACTATAATAAATCATAAATCATGGAAGATAACCTCAATTTAATTAAACGTGGAATTGACGAACTGCTTAATGAAGCAGAGTTAATCTCTAAATTAAAATCCAAAAAACAACTTGTTATAAAAGCAGGGTTTGATCCTACGGCGCCAGATTTACATTTAGGACATACAGTTTTAATTAACAAGCTCAGGCATTTTCAGCAATTAGGCCACAAAGTTATATTTTTGATTGGGGATTTTACTGCGATGATAGGCGATCCATCAGGCAAGAACAAAACCCGCCCACCATTGAATGCAGCTGAAATAGAAAAAAATTCTGAAACTTACACAAAGCAAGTCTTTAAAATCCTAGACCCAAAGATGACAGAGGTCAGATTTAACTCAGAATGGTGCAAGAAGCTAGGTGCAGAAGGCATTATTCGGCTGGCTTCACAATATAACCTTGCTCGAATGTTAGAGCGAGATGATTTTAGCAAGAGATATAAATCGAACCAAAGCATAGCCATTCATGAGTTCTTGTATCCTTTGATTCAAGCATATGACTCGATTGCCTTGGAGGCTGATGTGGAGCTTGGCGGCACAGATCAAAAGTTTAATCTTTTAGTTGGCAGGGAATTACAAAGAGCGCACGAGCAAGAGCCCCAGGTGGTCATAACGGTCCCGATTCTTGAAGGTCTAGATGGCACAAATAAAATGTCAAAATCTCTTGGAAATTATGTTGGAATAGATGAGGCGCCTGCAGAAATGTTTGGGAAAATTATGTCTATTTCAGATGAGCTCATGTGGCGCTGGTTTGATTTACTAAGCTTCAAATCTTCTGAAGATATTCAGCTGTTAAAAGCTCAGCAGGCCGATGGCATGAATCCTCGAGATATTAAAATTGCTTTGGCCAAAGAGTTAATTGCGCGCTTTCATGATGGCCAGGCTGCCGAAGAGGCAGAGCAAAATTTTATCAATCAATTCCAGAAAAAAAACATTCCAGATGATATCGAAGAGCTAGTTTTGAGTTGGCCAGAGGATTCAATTCCACTTCCCAATTTATTAAAAGACGCGGGGATGACAGAGAGTACCTCAGAAGCAATGCGGATGATCAAACAAGGCGGCGTTCGAATTAATGAAGAAAAAATTACTGATCCCAAGCATTCTGTCCCTAAAAATAGCTCGGCTATTTATCAGGTAGGCAAACGCAAGTTTAAAAAAATTACGCTTTAACTTTCATCTTTATATCCTTCAACCCATAATAGAAACATGCAACAGTTTTACTCATCAATCAGTTTTTGTGTTCGGCATGTAGGGTATCTATTTATTCTGTGCTTGCCTGTGATGACTGTGGAATTAGCTTTGGCTCATCTTGTGATGTCTATGGGAATAGATTCTAGTATGTCTGATAGCGCTTCATTAGAGCTTATCACATCACTTTCTGGCCAGCTATTTGTATTAGGCACACTCTCTCTCATTCTATCTGTTGGTCTGTCTGGCGGTGCCATGATTGCTTTTAAGGGACTCGCTCTAGGCAATGCTCCATCGCCCTATCAAGCATTATTTTTAGGTATAAAGAAATTTTTCCCGCTACTGTTAGGAAATTTATTGCATTCACTGGCTTATGGTATTGGCTTTATTATGTTGGTTTTCCCGGGCTTTTACCTATATGCAAGATTAGGATTATTTCCTCTGTATATTATGTTTGGCGAGAAAGGAGCATTCGATGCATTGGGGGAGTCATGGCAGGCAACCGATGAGTTTGGCACTAAGTTATTTCTATTAACCACAGCCTTGATGGGAATCCAGATTCTTTTTGGCTTAGTGGGCGGCATGGCAGGCATTGACTCAGGCTTAGGATTTTTAGTCTTAGCTACCCTTTTAAAGTATGCAGCAACCATGCCTCTATTTTATTTATTCTTTAGCCTCTACCAATCTCTTAAAACAGCGAGTTAATTATTATGAAAATATTAGTCATGGGTCTGCCTGGCAGTGGAAAAACATACCTAACAGAAAGGTTGGTGCCTCTGCTAAATGCTGCCTGGTATAACGCAGACAAAGTCAGAGAGATGGCCAATGATTGGGATTTTTCTGATGAGGGCAGAGCTAGGCAATCCATGCGTATGAGAACCTTCGCAGACTTTGAAAAAGCTCATGGACGATATGTTGTGTGTGATTTTGTATGCCCAACCAAAGAGACCAGAGAGAATTTTGAAGCAGATTTAGTTATTTGGATGGACACAATAACTGAGGGTAGGTATGAAGATACCAATAAACTATTTCAAAACCCTGATAAGGTGGACTTCCACATAACCGAATGGAATGAGCATAATCACGAAGATCTTGCCAAGGAGATTTTAAAAAATGTTTGATTGGAAAAAACCTACAGTGCAGATGCTTGGAAGATGGCAGCCTTGGCATGACGGGCATCAAGCGCTGTTTAAAAGATGTGTTGCAAAGACAGGGCAAGTTATTATTCAGGTGAGAGATGTGCAAGGTGCATCTGGTGGGGATGGCCAAGATGACAACCCATTTGACTGGGATGCAGTCTGTCGCAATATTGAAGAAGGCTTGGCAAAAGATGATTTTAAGAGAGGGCAGCAATATGAGATTATGCTTGTTCCAAATATTGTAAATATCACCTATGGCAGAGGTGTGGGATACAAGTTTGACGAAGAAATTTTTGAGGAGGCGATCACTGATATTAGCGCCACTAAAATTAGACAAGAGATGAGAGATAAAGGAACTCTTTAGAGAGTTAATTACAACAGTTACAAAATACAGGAGATTGACATGACCCATATCATTTTATTTACAGGGCTACTTTATTTGGTGCAACTGATCTTGCCTATGCCATTGACCAAGAGGTCTGGAGAGGCAGCCGGCGAAAGAGCAAAGAAGGCCGTGCACAACTTGCGCGAATCTTTACCAGTATTTTTTACATTTGCATTGCTATCAATGCACCTAGGAGTTGAGGCCAATGTATTAGTGGCTTCGATCTGGCTAGCTTTAAGAATTATATTTGTTTTGCTTTACATCACTGGTTTGCATACCAAACCAGTAAATGAAGCAGGCTATGTTGCGCAGCCTATTAGAAGCCTGGCTTGGTTTGGTTCGATTGTTTGTTTGATCATGATGGGAATAAATCTAATTTAGATTATTTGAATAGCCTTTATTCCTGAAGAAATAACAGCTAAAATGCCTGTCCGCAGTTAAGCGGGTCTGTAGCTCAGCTTGGTTAGAGCGCACCCCTGATAAGGGTGAGGTCGGTGGTTCGAGTCCACCCAGACCCACCATTTTTCTCTTAAAAACTGATTTTTTTAAAAGCCTAGATATATTAGCTCTGTTCTCTCTTTTACCCACGCATTCACAAACTAAAGATATGTGTTCACAATTAACACGTTATATTGTTATTATAATTGATATGACAGATTATATAAATTCGCTTTTTTCAAAAAAATCATATGTTTTAATGTTTTTGACTCTCCCCTTAGTTTTTCCATTTTTAGGGTTTTACTTAAGTTTTAAAATTTGGCAAATAAACCCTGATTCAGATTTAAGTAATATTATATTTTGGGCATTTGCGATTATTTTTGCAGTATGTTTTTATGTTGCAACTCACCTAGATTTGAATAAGTATTGTGCATATTGTGGTTCAAGAAATTTGGCGTGTTTAGACACTACAATCCATTCATTTTATGAGAAAACAAATAAAGACGGATCGCAGGACAAGAGATACAAAGATAATAGGCTTATGGGCTATCTGAATAGTACCTACACATGCATTGATTGTAATGCCGAAACTCTTTTTTCTTCAAAAATATCAAGCAAGCCATCAAAAAAAACCAAAGTAGATACCGTAACTTTAATAAAGGATGGCAGTGAGCAAAAAACAAAAGACGAAGCTCCTATAAAGACCGAAGAAGCTATAGTGCCTGAACCAAGAAATAAAACTATGACAGTATTGATTAAACGCAAAACAGGTGGTTTTGCTACCTTTAGAAAATTACAAATACTTGCAAATGAAAATGTATTACTCGATGAAATTAGTCAAGACGAATCAATTGAGCTCAAGATAAATGAGAAGCATGAATTTATATTTGGCAAGATGGACTGGGCTCATACAAATAAAATTAATATAAGCGATATCGGTGAGTTAGATTATTTAGAAATAAGAAATATTTTCACTTTTAATCCTCTCAGATATTTTGGAATAGGAAATTTACCAATTATTATTTCTATAAAAAAAAATAAAAATTCTTAATAGAATAATAGGGCTTGAATTACGGCTATATAAAAAAATGTGAGGTAAAATTTGCCAGAAAATTGAAAATCAGATTTTATTAAACAATATATCTATCTATAGAAAATTACCTTGG
>ENA-OWPI01000167-OWPI01000167.1-marine-metagenome-genome-assembly--contig:-NODE-167-length-100186-cov-19.806871_pt1 | contig 100186 bp, 84 predicted proteins | sample MGYA00238138_ERZ651775 | MGnify/ENA primary metagenome ERZ651775 (study PRJEB26906, sample SAMN06265043) | marine metagenome | isolation source: Helgoland LTER site | place: Germany:Helgoland, sampling... | reverse complement strand
CCAGGTCAGGACACACGGCTTTTGGCTGTTTTGCAGGGCCTTGAGTAAGGCAAGTTGCTCTGGCTGCTCAATGCAAGTGCATAAAGCCGCACGCGCCGCCTCATCGAGGGGGAACAGGCCTTCGCTTGCTGAGAAATCAACGATCTGGCCGAAGCTTTCGATTAAGTCCGGGCTGGGTTGCAACAGTGGGCGAGGATAAAAGACCTCAAGCCAGTCATCGTTTGCGTTTTTTGTTCCGATCCCAATTCCAATACTGAACATAATGTCTCCAACGACTCAGGGCGCTTGCTGTCAAAGGACAGGATTATGACTGGTTTGACCCGAACTTTCAGCCAAGCGCCTGAAAACACGCTTTGATTCGCTCGGCGGCCTCAATACAGGCGGCTTGCTCGGCAACCAGGGCAATTCGAACACGTCCTGCTCCGGGGTTTAGGCCGTTGACCTCCCGGGACAAATATTGGCCCGGTAACACCTTAATGTTGCAGAGCCGCATGAGGTTCTGCGTAAATTCTTCGTCATCGATGGGGGTTTCAGGCCATAAATAGAAGCTTGCGGCGGGGGCCGTGATCGGCCAAACAGGTGCGAGAGTCTGTATGAACGCTTGGGTTTTAGTTCGATACAAGGCGCGATTATCGATAACGTGGGCTTCGTCCGACCAAGCCAACGCGCTCAGTTTTTGCGTATGCACCGGCATCGCGCTGCCATGATAGGTCCGGTACAGCAAAAATTGTCTTATTAGGTCGGCATCACCAGCGGCATAGCCTGACCGCAGTCCAGGCAGGTTTGAACGTTTTGATAAGCTATTAAAGGCAAGACATTGCTTAAAGTCGGTATTGCCCATGGCGGCCGCGGCCTGCAAAAGACCCACCGGTGGCGCGGCTTCGTCGGCATAAATCTCGGAGTAGCATTCGTCAGCGATAAGGATCACGTCATGCTCTATCGCGGTGCGAATGAGGCTTTGCAGATCTTGCTCGGTCATCAAGGCGCCATGTGGATTGCCGGGATTACACAGGTACACCATTCCCACGCGGGCCCAGGTCTCGTCATCGATTTCGCTAAAATTGGGTTTAAAACCCTGGCTGGCAGGACAGTCGAGGTAATGGGGTGTGGTGCCTGCCAGCAGGGCAGCGCCTTCATAAATTTGGTAAAAGGGATTTGGCAGCAAGGTCAGCGGCTTTGTAAGGGGCCGACTCAAAGCCTGTGCGACGGCAAATAAGGCTTCACGGGTTCCGTTAACCGGCAATATCTGATGATCCGGGTCAGGATGAGCGGGTGAAAAACGGTTTTGGAGAAACCCCGCTATGGCCTGACGAAGTTGGTCCGTGCCTTTGGTTGGCGGATAGGTCTTTAAGCTTTGCTTTGCCATGTCGCCTTGTTTTAAAAACGCGATAATGAACTCAGGGGGTTCATGTTGTGGCTCACCCATAGCAAGAGAAATGAAGCGTTGGTCAGCGGGTTGCACCGACTTCAACAACTGGTTCAACCGATCGAAGGGGTAGGGATTTAATCGGGCTAAATTGGGGTTCATGCAGAAAACCTTTGAATGTGCTGGTCGAGTTCCGCTTGAATCGCCTTTGAGAGTTGGGCTTCAGCATCAGGGTCATTCATTGGCAACCCATTTTTGTTCACAATATGGAAGACGTCCTCAACGCGCTCACCGAGGGTCGTGATTTTTGCGGCCTGAATCTGAATGTGGTGGGACTGAAAAACGCGGGCGAGCTTCGCCAGTAATCCAGGTCGATCTGCGGCAACGACTTCAAGCAGGGTGAAGGTTTCATTGGCGCGGGAGTCGATCGAAATTTGGGTTCGAGCGTTGAATTCTTTTAAAATTCTGGGCGTTCGTCGGGCGGAAACTTTAAAGTCATCGCCTGCCTTGATTGCCTGGTTAATCGTTTGGCGAACACGATTGAGTCTGTTTTCTCGGCTCTGCTGACTCAGCGGTTGGGTCTCGAGCACGTCAAAAGTGTAGTCTGTGCGACCTTTCGTGTTGCCTGGAATGCGCGCATCAACAATGTTCATACCGAGCTGATCAAAGGCAGACACAATGGCGAAAAATAGCGGTTGATCTGATGGCAGATGAATAAAAATATGGGTCACGCCGGAATCGGTTGTGAGCCGTGATTGGCTGTCTTCGATGAGAATGAGTGGTCCAGTTGCAGGATCATAAGCATCGAGTGATTCGGTATGGTTAATGATGTTGAGCTCTGATTCGCGTAGGAAGTAGTCATCGTCTAACCCTTCCCATAGAGACCGCACACGCTCGAGCGCGATGCCCTTGGCTGTGAGCTTGGCGCTCGCGCGCAATTGCACTTGTGCTAAGTAGTCTTCTCGATCGATCATATTGTCAACGCCAAGTCGTAGGACTCGTTTCGTCTCGAGATAGAGTTGGCTCATCAAGGCGTCGCGCCAGCTATTCCAAAGCGTTGGGTTGGTGGCATTGATGTCCGCAACCGTCAGGGCGTAGAGGTAATCGAGTCTCACCTGGTCCCCCATTTGTTCCGCAAAGTCTCGGACCACATCCGGGTCGAAAATATCTTTGCGTTGGGCTGTCGTCGACATGAGAAGGTGGTTTTTGACCAGCCAGCAAACCAAATTGGTATCCCAAGTCCCCAATTGGTGGCGGGCGCAGAAGGCGCTGGCGATTTCAATACCCAGCTCGGAGTGATCGCCTCCTTTGCCTTTTGCAAGGTCGTGGAAAAAGCCAGCAATGTAGAGTAATTCGATTTTCGGTAAACGATGATGGATGTGCGCGGCGATCGGGAACTCTTGTTGCTGATTTTTGTAACGGAAGCGGCGCATGTTGCGAACGACCTGCAGGGTATGCGCATCAACCGTATAAATGTGAAATAAATCGAACTGCATTTGACCCACAACGCGTTCGAATTCGGGCAAGTAGGCCCCCAGAATACCATAGCGATTCATGCGCCTAAGTTGGGAAAAAAGATGGTGCTCGACTCGCAGCAGATTCAAAAACAAGGTTGTTGCGAGTTCGCTCTGTCTGAACGCATCATCGATTCGTGCGGCTGAGGTTTGGGCTTGCCTGATGGTGCTCGCTCGAATGCCTTTAAGCTCGGGTGTTTCGCCCAGAATGACGAACATCTCAAGTAGCGCCTCGGGGTTGCGCTCGAAAATATCGGGTTGGGTAACTTCCAAATAGTGGTTGTTGGTTTGAAATCGCTCGTTGATTTTAATGGGCTTGGCACGTCGGCCACCCTGAACGACTTGCTCATCGAAATCCTGCAGGATGATCTCATTGATGGTGCTCACAGACTTTGCAAATCGATAGTAGTCCTGCATGAATTGCTCAACCGCCAGTTGCGCGTCATCCCGATAGCCTAGTGCAAAGGCTACTTTTTTCTGATTGTCAAAAAACAACCGGTTTTCATCGCGCTCAAGGAGATCGTGCAGCACAAACCTGATCTTCCACAGGAATTCGCGGGCATCGAGGATTTTATTGGCTTCTTCCAGTTCCAAAAATTTTTCGTCAACTAAAGCATTGAGCGCGCTGGTTTGATGGTGAAATTGTGCGATCCACAAGATCGTCTGGATGTCGCGCAGTCCGCCGGGCGCCGTTTTTAAATTGGGCTCCAGGCTGTATTCGGTGTGGTTGGACTTGGCATGTCGGTCTTGCTGTTCGGCATATTTTGCTTGGAAGAAGCTTTTGGTTTTCCAGCCGGTTTTGGATCGTAACTTTAAGCGCAACTGTTGCAGCAGGTAAGGCGCGCCACAGATTGCTCTTGCATCGAGTAAGGCGGTCATGATGGTTACATCGTGCGCAGCTTGGTGAAGAGACTCTTTAACAGAACGAACGCTGTGCCCAACTTCCAAACCAATATCCCAAAGCAGGGCAAGAAAGGATTGAATGTTCGAGCTATGGTGTTGCGCGTTGGCCCGTTCGATAAGGATCAGCAGGTCGATGTCGGAGTTGGGCAAGAGTTCACGACGCCCGTAACCGCCAACGGCAACCAAAGAAATCCGACTTTTTCTAAGGCTGGATAGATTTTCATCCCAACTGAATCGTTGCCAGCAAAGGCTCAGAATATGATCGATAAAGGCAGCCCTTGCGGTGATCAGCTGGGTAACGCTGGTCCCATTCGCAAAGTCGGTGTGCTGATGCGCTCGGAAATCAGCGAGTGCCGCCTTTAGCAGGGGTAATGGGGTCTTGCTCCCAGAAACCGCGTCAGTGAGTGCCGCAAGATCCGGGCTAACCAATTCGAGGGAGGTCATCATCGCACCGGTGGGTGAGTATTTCATAGCCGGTATCGGTTACCAAGATAGTATGTTCCCACTGTGCGGTTAATTGATGATCCTTGGTCACAACGGTCCACTGATCTGGCAGCAGCTTAACGGCAGGCTTGCCCGCATTAATCATAGGCTCGATGGTGAAAATCATGCCGGGCTTGAGGGTCATGCCCGTTCCTGCTCGTCCGTAGTGCAGCACTTGAGGCTCATCATGGAAGACGCGACCGATGCCGTGGCCGCAGTACTCGCGAACGATTGAAAATCGATGTTTTTCCGCAAAACTTTGGATGGCAAAGCCAATGTCGCCCAGTTGCGCCCCCGGTTTAACCGCCGCAATGCCAAGATTAAGGCTCTGCTTACAGGTCTGAACCAGGCGCTCGCCGCGAACCGTGCCGTTGCCCACAACAAAGGTTTTGCTGGTATCGCCATGAAAACCATCTTTGATGAGGGTCACATCAATATTGACAATATCGCCGTCTTTCAGGATTTTGTCATCTGACGGGATGCCATGGCACACAACATGGTTCACCGACGTGCAAATCGATTTCGGAAATCCTCGGTAGTTGAGCGGGGCAGGCGTCGCTTTTTGATGATCGATGGTATACCGGTGGCAGATACGGTCGAGCTCGCCCGTACTGATCCCGGGGGTGATGTAGTCTGCGATCATTTCCAGCTGTTCCGCCGCCAGAGCGCCCACCACGCGCATTTTTTCAATCTCAGTCGCTGTTTTGATGTTGACCACGTTCGCCTCCTTAACCGGGCGAGAGTATAGCAGGCAAGCCGCCCTATGGCAGGCTAAATCATTGGTTTAATGCGCCAAACATGGTATAAAGCGCGCCGCGGAAACGTAAATCGGGGTGTCGGCAAACGCCTTCATCTTAAATCAGCACACACATCGTCACAGGTTGCGGGTGCCTTCGGGTTGCAGTCTGGGATGTGTGGAAGCCTAACCCATACAATTTGGAGACATCATGGCTCAAGTCAACATGCGTGACCTGCTAGAAGCAGGCGTCCACTTCGGACATCAAAAGCGATACTGGAACCCTAAAATGGGTGAGTTTATCTTTGGTGCTCGCAACGATATCCATATTATCAACTTGGAAAAAACCGTTCCGGCATTCGAAGAAGCCTTAGCGTTCGTGGCCTCCCTGGCCGCGAAAAAGAACAAAGTGCTGTTCGTGGGTACAAAGCGCAGCGCCAGTAAAATCATTAAAGAAGAAGCCTCTCGGTGCGGCATGCCTTATGTCGACAAACGCTGGTTAGGCGGCATGCTGACGAACTATAAAACGATTCGTCAATCGATTCGCCGATTGCGAGACCTCGAAGAGCAAAGCACCGATGGCACCTTTGCGAAACTCACCAAGCATGAAGCGCTGACGCGGCAGCGATTGCTCGAGAAACTCGAAAGCAGTCTTGGTGGAATCAAAAACATGGGCGGTTTGCCGGATGTCATCATTATTGTTGACGTAGATCATGAAAAGATTGCTGTGACGGAAGCGAAAACCCTGGGTATTCCTGTTGTCGCAATCGTTGACACCAATAGCAATCCAGACAATGTGGACTTTTTGATACCCGGCAATGATGATGCGATTCGGTCGGTCCGGTTATTCATGAGTACGTTTGCCGATGCAATTTTAGAGGCTAAGGGCCAAACGGACGTGGTTCAGAGCGATTTTGTTGAAGTGGCAGAAGCCGATGCTGGGTCGCCAGAGACGGCAGCCGTTGACGCGCCAGCAGCAACAGAAGTGCCAGAACCTGCGCCAGAGCCTGCCCCAGAAGCTGCAGTAGAGGCTGCACCAGAAACTGCGCCCGAAGCGGCCGTTGAAGCCGCAGCGCCAGAGGTGGTTGCGGCAGATGCCGCAGCAGAAGAAGGCAAGCCAGCTTAAGCGTCATGCGTTTGAGCAGGTAGGCGCGAATAATAGAAACAATCGAAAGCGGTCATAGAGATCGCTTTTTTTGAGAACAAAATTAAGGAAGGGTTATGGCGGCAGTGACAGCAGCGATGGTCAAGGAGCTGAGAGAGCGCACCGGGCTTGGCATGATGGATTGTAAAAAGGCCTTGGTTGAATCGGATGGGGATATGGATCTCGCCATCGATAACTTAAGAAAATCCAGTGGCATGAAGGCTGCGAAAAAAGCCTCTCGAACGGCGGCTGATGGCTTGATTCGCATCCAGATGGATGGGACGCAAGGTCTGATGGTTGAAGTGAACTGCGAAACGGATTTTGCGGCCAAGGATGATAATTTCATTAACTTTGCCGATCAGGTGACTGCAGCGATGTTTGAGGCCCAGTCAACTGACGTTGAAAGCCTTATGACATCAGGGTTTGAGGCAACACGGGAAGCCCTAGTGCAGAAGATTGGTGAGAACTGCAGTGTTCGTCGCGGTCAGATTTATCAAGGCCAGGTTGCGTCTTATTTGCATACCAACGGTAAAATAGGGGTGCTGGTTCACCTTCAAGGCGGCGATGACACGTTGGGACGAGATTTGGCCATGCACATTGCCGCTGCAAGTCCTCAGGTTGTCGCACCAGCGGATGCAGGCCAGGATATCTTGGATAAAGAGCGCGAAATTTATACGGCCCAGGCGGCGGAAAGCGGCAAGCCAGCTGATATCGTTGCGAAGATGGTGGAAGGTCGGGTTAAGAAGTTCTTAGCTGAGATCAGTTTGACTGAACAAGCCTTTGTAAAAGACAGCGATATCAAGATCAGTGCGCTGCTGAAGCAACATAACGCAGAGGTTCTCGCTTTTGTGCGCTACGAAGTTGGCGAGGGGATTGATAAAGAAGAAGTGGATTTCGCGGCAGAGGTCGCCCAACAATTGTCTTGAGATCGAATGATGCCCTCAAAAAAACCGACGCCTAAATACGAGCGAATCTTACTCAAGCTGAGCGGCGAAGCGTTGGGAAAGAATGGGGTTGGAATCGATCCAAAAGTCTTGGATCGAACGGCTTTAGAGATCGGACAACTTGTCGGTATTGGCATCCAAGTCGGTATCGTCATCGGAGGGGGTAACCTCTTTCGCGGCGCCGAGCTCAGCGCGGCAGGGCTCGACCGGGTGACCGGGGACCATATGGGCATGCTGGCAACGGTGATGAACGCCCTTGCCATGCGCGATGCATTAGAGCGAGCGAACATCCAAACGGTTGTGATGTCCGCTATTCCGATGAGCGGCGTCGTTGAACACTACGATCGCAGGCTTGCGATACGGCACTTGGAAGAGGGTGATGTGGTGATCTTCTCATCCGGCACAGGCAATCCCTTCTTTACCACAGATTCCGCCGCCTGCCTTCGGGGCATCGAAGTCGATGCCGATATTGTTCTGAAAGCGACCAAAGTCGATGGCATCTACTCTTCGGATCCCGTCACAAATCCAAGCGCCACCCGGTTTACAACCGTCACTTATGATGAGATCTTAGAGCAGCAATTGGGGGTCATGGATCTGACTGCGATTTGCCTTGCCAGGGATAATGGTATGCCTTTGCGGGTATTCCAACTCGACAAACAAGATGCCCTGCTGAATGCGGTGGTGGGTGAAGGCGAAGGTACGCTTGTCGTGCCAAAAAGAGCAGAGGAGATGGCTGAATGATCGAGGAAATCAGGCAAGATGCGGAAGAACGCATGAAGAAGAGCCTGGCTGCCCTTGAGGTTGCCTTCGCTCGGATTCGAACGGGACGCGCGCACCCCAGTTTTTTAGATTCAGTGAATGTTGATTATTACGGCAACACCACAGCCCTCAGACAAATGGCGAACGTCAATGTCGAGGAAGGCCGATCCCTCGTTATCGTGCCCTGGGAGCGCTCAATGATTCCGGTGATCGAAAAAGCGATTCTTAAATCAGATTTGGGGGTTAATCCGTCTAGTAGTGGCGAAAGTATTAGAATTTCGATGCCGCCATTAACGGAAGAAAACCGTCGCGACTTGGCTAAAATTGCCCGCTCGGAGGCGGAAAACGCGCGAATCTCGATTCGAAATATTCGTCGAGACGCCAACAACGATGTCAAAGACTTCCTGAAAGAAAAGGAAATCAGCGAAGACGAAGCCCGGCGTGGCGAAGATCAGATTCAAAAGTTGACCGATGAAATGATCAAGCAAGCCGACCAACTGTTGTCCGGCAAAGAGAACGACTTGATGGCGCTCTAGGGCCCGTCGACAGCAAGCATGCTCAAAACCAGAATCTTGACCGCCCTCGTGATTGCACCGATTGCGCTCCTGGGTTTGTTTTATCTCTCCGCTTCAAATTTTAAATGGTTTTTGTTACTGATCCTTTTAGTCTCCGGATGGGAGTGGGCAAATTTTGCGCGCCTTCAGTCGCCCGGTCGGATCATCTATGCCGGTGGTTTAGGCGCCTTGTTTTTTGTCTCAAGCGACTTTTTAGTGCCCTGGCTCGCCGCCGCCGTGCTTTGGTGGGTCACCGCTTTATGGCTCATTGCGCACTACCCCTCTCAGTCAGCGCGCTGGCAGCGGCCAGACGTAATTGGGTTGATTGGCGTTGTGACTCTGATCCCATGTGGCGCAAGCCTTGTGTGGTTGAAAACGCAAAGTGATGCTGCAACGGTACTGCTGCTCCTGTTGGTCTTGATTTGGGCGGCGGATATCGGTGCCTATTTTGTTGGCCGGCGGTTTGGCCAACGAAAACTGTTACCCAATGTCAGTCCTGGAAAGTCGGTTGAAGGTTTAGTCGGCGGCTTATTGATTGCCGTGATCGCAGGCTTTGCAACGCTTGAGCTGATGCCGAAGGTGGATGGCCGCGCGTTGGGATATGCCGGTTGGCTATGGCTGTTCCTTTGTATTGGACTTATTTCTGTTTTAGGCGATTTAACGCTGTCGATGTTCAAGCGGAGTCGAGGGATAAAAGACTCTAGTCAATTGCTGCCGGGTCATGGCGGTTTTTTGGACCGCTTGGATAGTGTGTTCTCAGCCGCGCCGATCTACTGCGGATTGCTGTATTTGACTGCGAGTTTGAAGTGAACAATAAGCGCATTACGATCCTAGGTTCGACCGGCTCAATCGGTCAAAGCACACTGAAGGTGTTGGCAACGCAACCCGATTATGAAGTCTTTGCGCTCACGGCAAATGGAAATGTCGATCTGTTACTTGCGCAATGCCAACAGTTTAAGCCTGAATTCGCGGTGCTGGGCGCCGCGGCGTTGGCCCAAGATCTCGCGGCAAAACTGCAAATCCTTGGACTTGCAACGCAAGTGCTAAGCGGACCGGCGGCGCTGGTCCAGGTCGCCGCGGATCCTGCTGTGACCCATGTTATGGCAGCCATTGTCGGGGGCGCGGGCCTTGCGCCAAGCTTTGCAGCTGCCGAATCCGGGAAGGTCATTTTACTGGCAAACAAAGAAGCCTTGGTGATGGCGGGCGCAATCTTTATGGACGCCGTGGCGCGATCGAATGCCACCTTGTTGCCGGTGGATAGCGAGCACAATGCGATTTTTCAGTGCCTTGGACAATCATCTCATGTTGGTAAGGGTGTTCAGAGAATTCTGTTGACCGGATCTGGCGGGCCTTTTTTGGACACGCCGCTGGCAGCTTTAGATCATGTAACACCTGATGATGCCTGTCGGCATCCGAATTGGGATATGGGCCGAAAGATTTCTGTGGATTCGGCCACGATGATGAACAAGGGGTTGGAGTTGATCGAAGCCTGTTGGTTATTCGATGTGCCGCCTGAGAAAATCGAGTTCGTGATACACCCGCAAAGCATTGTGCATTCCATGGTTGAGTTTGTTGATGGGTCAGTGGTTGCGCAATTGGGTCAGCCTGACATGCGGACGCCCATCGCACATGTCTTAGCGTTTCCGGAGCGCGCGGACGCAGGGGTTGCGCCGTTAGATTTTAACAAGCTCACGGCGCTGGAGTTTCGAGCGCCAGAGCTGAGTCGATTCCCTGTTTTACGTATGGCTCGTGAGGTAGCGAGCGGGCCAAAGAGTCTTGCGGTTACGTTTAATGCGGCCAATGAGGTGGCGGTTGAGGCCTTTTTGGCGGAACAGTTGTCATTTTTAAATATCAGCGTCGTGATCCAGGCGGCGCTGGATACGGCAGAGGCCCCGGAACTCCACAGCCTCGATGATGTCCTAGCCTGTGACACCCTGGCGAGGGCGCTGACCCGGCGTATTCTGAGTAGCCTATGATTGAATTTATGCAAAGCGTGCTGGCACTCATCGTCACAATATCGATTTTGGTGACGGTGCACGAATTCGGACATTTTTATGTCGCAAAAAAATGTGGTGTGCATGTTGAGCGGTTCAGCGTTGGCTTTGGCAAGGTCTTATTCCGCCTGCAAGGCAAACCGCCCAACCTGGATGAAGCGTACGCGACCGATGGCGCGCGCACAGTCAGTAATGAACCACTTGCTGGCACCGAGTATTGCATCGCGATGATCCCCTTAGGTGGCTATGTCAAAATGCTGGATGAACGGGACACGTTCGTCGCGGATGACCTGTTGGGCTTTGCTTTTAACCGAAAACCGTTATGGCAGAGAACGTTAATTGTTGCAGCTGGACCTTTAGCGAATTTTATATTGGCATTTTTTGTCTACTGGATCTTGTTTGTTGCTGGGGTCGGGGGTGTCGCGCCAATCTTGGATGAGCCGCTGCCAGGCAGTGCGGCTGAGCGGGCTGGCCTGAAGGCTGGCTTTGAAATCCTAAGCGTTGACGATAAAGCAACGGTGACCTGGTCTGAAGTTAACCTTGGACTATTTGATCGTTTGGGCGATACCGGGGCAATCAAGGTGATCGTTCGGCCTGAGCCTGGGCTGAGCAACGTGCAAACGCTGTCCCTTCCCATTGCTCGGTTTTTAGCTGGTGAAGACGAGCCGCGGCCAGCCGCGGCCCTGGGACTGAGGCTGATGCAACCTGTCATTGCGCCGATTTTAGGGGAAGTCTCAGCGGGCAGTCCTGCGGATCTTGGGGGGTTGAAAGCCGGTGATCAGGTGGTCATGGTGGATGGCGTTGCAATGGATGCGTGGTCTGATTTTGTTTCCTTGGTGCAGGCGCGCGCCGGGCAGCGCGTTTCATTGCGGGTTAAACGCGGGCAGAGTGACCTGTACCTCGAGGTCACGCCAGCGGCGGTTGTGACCTCTGACGGCACGATCGGTCGGATCGGGGTAGCTCTTGGGCCTCAACAATGGCCTTCGTCGATGCAGCGGCTGACGCGAGCGCCGTTTTATACGGCTTGGTTACCCGCCCTTAATAAGACCTTTGAGATGACTCGGTTTACCTTTGAAAGCATCGGCAAAATGGTTCAGGGTTTGGTTTCAACGAGCAACCTTTCCGGGCCGATCACCATCGCGAAAATCGCGAATCAAACGGCGGGTAATGGGCTAGAGAGCTTTCTGGGATTTATTGCGTTAGTGAGCATTAGTTTGGGCGTGCTGAATTTATTACCCATTCCGATGCTCGATGGCGGACATCTCTTGTACTTTCTCATTGAAGGCGTCACCGGTAAGCCGGTTTCTGAACAGATACAAACTTGGGGATTACAAATTGGTATGGTCTTTCTTGTAGGAATCATGATGCTAGCCTTCTATAATGATTTGCTCAGATTATGATTGGGCTCCTGTGAAGATCGCTGCGTTTAAATCTCTTGTTCGTTTGGGCACCTTCGCCTTGTTGCTGTGTGGTGTCATTCAGGCCCAGGCCTTTGTGATTTCCGATGTCCGGGTGGAAGGGTTGCAGCGCATCGGTGCTGGCGCGGTGTTTGGCGCGATTCCTTTTAATGTTGGCGATGAGGTGGATGACGACGGGCTTCGGCAGATCATTCGCGCGTTGTTCCGAACCGAAAATTTTGATGATGTTAAAGTTGGGCGCGACGGCAACGTACTGCTGATTATTGTCAGCGAGCGGCCCACGATCGAAATGATTGAAATCGACGGCAATAAGGCCATTAAAAGTGAGGCCTTGCTCGACGGATTAAGTGGCGCGGGTTTGTCTGAGGGTGAAATTTTCAAAAAGGTCACCCTGGATCAAATGGGCGCCGAACTTGAAAGACAATATGTGATTCAAGGCCGATATGACGCCAAAATTTCAACCGAAGTTGAAAACCTGCCGCGCAATCGAGTGGGGATTAAGATTGAAGTCGATGAGGGCAGTGTGTCCGGTATTCGGCACATCAATATCGTGGGCAATCGGGTTTTCGATGATGCAACCTTAAGAGAGCTGTTCGAGTTGCAGCTCCCGAGTTTGTTGTCGTTCTATACAAAAGATGCTCAATATTCCCGTGAAAAGCTGAAAGGCGATTTAGAAAACCTTGAGTCTTATTACCTGGACCGGGGCTATTTGAATTTTGCGGTCGAGTCGACCCAAGTGGCCATTGCGCCCAATATGGAAGATGTTTACATCACGATTAATGTCGACGAAGGTCAACAATTTAAGGTGGGTCGCGTCGAGATTTCTGGCGAACTCCGAGATATTCCGGAAGCGTCTATTCGACAACTAATCTTATCGCGGGAAGGTCAGATTTATTCAAGAGAGCTCATGACCGCCTCGGAAGAGCGCATTGAGATGATTTTGGGCAATGCCGGCTACACCTTTTCGAGTGCAACGGGTAACCCAGCCTTATCTGAAGACGGTGAGACGGTTGTGGTTCGATTCTTTGTGGACGCAGGCAACCGGGCGTATGTTCGCCGAATTTCGTTCCGGGGAAACACCTTAACCCAGGACGAAGTGTTGCGACGAGAACTCCGTCAAATGGAAGGAGGCTGGGCCTCGAATGCTTATATTGAAGCCTCGAAAGTCCGGCTTGAGCGGCTTGGTTTCTTTAAAGAAGTCAACGTTGAAACGCCAGCAGTTGCTGGCGTTGAAGACCAGATCGATGTCGAATACACCGTAGAAGAACAACCGTCCGGCGCAATTTCAGCAACCTTTGGTTATGCCCAGGATTTTGGCGCCATACTGGGGTTATCCTATCAGGAGTCCAATGTGTTCGGCTCGGGCAACTCGTTTAACGTGTCTGTAAACCGCAGCTCCTATCAAACGGCCTATAACTTGTCTTTTTTCGATCCGTATTTCACGGTGGATGGTGTGAGTCGGGGCTACTCAATTTTTTATCGCAGCACGTCCTATGACGAACGAAACATTGCACGTTTTTCAACAGACTCCTTAGGCGCGACGGTTAATTTCGGTTACCCGATTAATGAGATATCGAGGATCAACTTTTCAGTGGGTGCCGAAAATACCAACATCAAAGAAGGTATTTTCCCCTCCCAAGAAATCTCTCGATTCCTATCAAAGGAAGGGAACGACTTTTCGCTGGTAACCGTTTCAGCCGCCTACACGATGTCAGCTTTGAATCGAGGCCTTCTGCCAACGGCAGGGCGTGCTCAAACCTTGTCGTTCGAAGCAACCGTGCCGGGCAGTCAGCTCGAATTCTATCGGATCAATTATTCTGGGCAGATCTTCTTTCCGCTGACGAAACTGTTTACGCTCAGGCTTAGAACCGATCTGGGTTATGGCGGCACGTTTGGCAGTACCGAAACCTATCCGTTTTATAAGCATTTCTATGCGGGCGGTATGGGATCGGTTCGAGGCTACGAGAGTAATACGCTTGGTCCCCGCACCACGCGATCACCAAATGACCAATATGGCGAGCCCGATCCTTTGGGGGGTAATGTCTTGATTGAGACCAGTGCTGAGATACTGTTTCCATTGCCGTTTGTTGAGGATCAGCGCCAGTTAAAGTCGGCGATGTTCATTGATGCAGGTAATGTTTTCAACACCAATTGCCCTGAAATTTCCGTCTATTGCCTTAGTCCGTCAGACGGCGAGCTGCGGTATTCCGCGGGCTTTTCAGTGACCTGGATAACCGGGTTCGCACCCATTAGTTTTGCGATCTCTTATCCCTTTAACCGGCGGGATGGGGATGAGGGTGAGTCATTCCAGTTCGAATTGGGGCGAACTTTTTAAACACGCCGTAGTCTAATAATTTGAATCCCGCTTCAGGGTATGACAATATCTGCGCCCCGAGGAGTATCCGGGTATTTTTGGAAGGGGTGCAATCAACCTGGCCTGGTGTTTTGGGTCAGAATTTTGGAAAAAGCGCTGATGAAATCAGTTGTGCGAAGGAGATGCGTTGTGCGATTTAACAAATTAATGAGCCTGGTTTTAGTATTAACGGCGACCGCGTTCGGTTCGCTTTCCGTTCAGGCAGAAATGAAGATAGCCGTGGTTGATGTTGATCGAGCCGTCGCCGGATCCGAAGCCGCTCAGAAATTGCTGCGGCAGCTGCAGGAAGAGTTCAAAACAGACGAAGACACCATTAAGAAGATTCAAACTGAAGCGGCTGAGCTTTTGCAAAAAATGCAAAAAGATGCAGATGTGATGAGTGATGACGAAAAGCGTCGAGTCCAGCAAGAGATCGAGTCACTCAATAATGACTTTGTCTATCAGCGTCAAAAGCTCCAAAAAGAAGTGGCTGCCCGTCAGGGTGAGCTGTTTATCGGTACCGAAGAAAAGGTACGTAAGGCCATTGAGGACCTCGTTTTAGAAAACGACTACGATATGATTTTACCTCGCGCAGCGGCTTTATATGTTGGTGACCTCTATGATGTCACGCGTAAAGTGACCGAGAAGTTGAATCAAGCTGCAACGGCTCAGTAAGAGGCTTGTCGATAAAACGCCCATTGCTGGCAACCACCCTAGCGGAGATTGGTGAGCAATTTGGACTGACAGTCGTCGGTGATGGGCGGGTTAGAATTACCGGTATTGCGGCACTCGATGAAGCAGGGCCAGAAGATATCACCTTTTTGTTTAGTGCCAAATACTTAAGTCGACTGCCGACTTGTCAAGCCGGCGCAGTCGTCGTTTCCCCAAAAATCGCGACAGCACTAACCAGGCCCGGCCTCATTGCAGAACAACCGCGCTTAGCTTGGGCAAGAATTGCCACGTTATTTGATGTCAGCGAAGCGTGGCCGGATATCCATCCAACGGCACAAATTGATGAAACTGCGGAACTCGCATTTGGCGTGTCGATTGGGCCGAATTCGGTAGTGCGCGCCGGCGCCGTCCTTGGACTCGATGTGGCTCTAGGATCAGGGGTGGTCGTGGGCGAAAACGTGCACATTGGTGACGGCTCTCAGATTCATTCGAACGTGGTGCTGTACCACCAGGTCCAAATCGGAAGCCATTGTATTATCCATGCGAATGCCGTGATCGGAGCAGATGGATTCGGCTTTGAGTTTGACCCTGCAGCGGGCGGCCTGGTGAAGATTCCTCAGGTTTACGGGGTAAGGATTGGCGATAAGGTCGAGCTTGGTGCTGGCACAACAATTGATCGAGGCGCGTTGACCGATACCGAGGTTGGCGACGGTGTGAAAATTGATAATCAAGTGCAGATCGGCCACGGCACTAAAATCGGGGCGCACACTGTCATATCCGGTACGACGGCGATTGCAGGAAGCACCAGGATTGGTCGATATTGTATGATTGGCGGGGCGGTGGGGATCATCGATAACCTCACCATTTGTGATCGAGTGGAAATCACTGCGATGAGTCTCGTAACCCAATCCATCAGTGACCCGGGCCGGTATAGTTCGGGGACGGGATTGATGCCGAGCAGGCAGTGGAAGCGCAATGTAGTGATCTTTAAGAAACTCGATGATCTTTATAAACGACTGCGCAAAATAGAGTCTTAGAAACCCTTGATTGGTCGGTTCCTTTAACGAGTTAAACAATCATCGCCACGTTCACGGCAATGGAGCAGTTATGGAAACAACGGATATTTGGAAATTATTGCCGCATCGATACCCTTTTTTGCTGGTGGATCGAGTGATCGAAATCGTTGATGACAAACGAATTGTGTGCATCAAAAATGTCACCATCAACGAGCAGGTCTTCACAGGCCATTTTCCTGCTACACCGGTTTTTCCTGGTGTGATGATTGTTGAAGCCCTTGCGCAGGCCGCCGGTATTTTAGCATTTGCCTCGCGTGGTAGAACCCTTGATGATGGTTATATCTATTATTTGGCGGGCACGGATAAGACGAAGTTTAAAAGTTCCGTGGTCCCGGGAGACCAAATGCGATTGGAAGTTGAAATCCTCAATCTTCGCAGCCATTGGATGAAAGCCCAAGGCAAAGCCTTTGTTGGTGATCGATTGGCATGCTCGACGTTGTTGACGTGCGCTGAACAGAAAGCGAGTTGACCTAAAAAGTGGCGCTCGAGTCGGCTAGCCACTATGTCCTTGTTGCGGGCGAGCCGTCGGGTGATGCGCTCGGTGCAGATCTGATGTTGGCCATCAGAGCAGAACAACCTAATGCGCAGTTCTCGGGCGTCGGCGGTCAATTGATGCAAGCGGCTGGACTGACCGTCTGGTTCGATATTGAAGCTTTGTCCGTCAATGGGTTCGTTGCACCGCTTCTGAAATTGCCAATGCTGATTAACCTGATCTGGCGCCTTCGTCGTCGCTGTTTGGCGCTTCAGCCGGCGGCGTTTATTGGCGTTGATTTCAACTTTTTCAACCTCTTATTGGCGGGTTTGCTCAAGCGCGCTCAGATCCCCACAGTACACTATGTCTCACCATCTGTCTGGGCATGGCGCAAAGGCCGGATTCATTCGATTAAGCGCCGGGTTGATCTGATGTTGACGCTCTACCCGTTTGAGACCGAGATCTATGAGCAGTTCGGTATCCCGGTGCGGTTTGTTGGGCATCCAAAGGCGCAATTGATTCAGAATGACGACGCGCAGACGCGCAATGCCGAGGCGCGCGCGGCCTTGGGCATTGCGCCCGGTGAGCAGGTGATTGCGCTTTTGCCGGGCAGTCGGCGTACTGAAGTGGCGTCGATGATGCCGGCTTATTTAGCAGCTGCGAATCAATTGTTATTGACGCGCTCAATACGATTTCTGGTTGCAGCAGCTAATCCGGTAAGGGCGCAGGAGATTCGAGATTTGATTCAAGCCTCCGGCGCGAGCAGTGTTATTCAGGTCGAGGTGGGGAACGCGTTAACGGTCATGGCGGCAAGCGACGCGGTGATGGTGAATTCTGGAACCGCGACCCTTGAAGCAATGCTGCTTCGAAAACCCATGGTAATGGCTTACCGACTAGGCCCAATGACCTATTGGTTGGTCTCAAGAATGGTTGAGGCGAGGCATTTTGCTCTGCCGAATATTTTATCGGGTGAGGCGCTGGTTGAGGAGTTTATTCAGGATCAGGTTACAGGCCCTAATCTAGCGGCAGCCTTAGAGCGGCTTTTAGACCAAGCGGAACCAGTCCGACTGCAAGCAGCCTTTGATGCCATTCACCTGACGCTGAAAGGGGACCTCAGGCGGCAAGCGGCGCAACCCATCATTGCGCTCGCAGCGAGTCGTCAAAGCGTATGATGGGTCTTCGGATTGCAGGCCTAGATGAAGTCGGCCGTGGGCCCATTGCAGGGCCCGTCGTCGCCGCGGCCGTCATTCTGGATCGCGCGGACCCCGTCTTGGGGTTGAAAGACTCAAAAGCCGTCTCGGAAGCGAGTCGTCGTCGCTTGGATGAGCGTATCAAACACAGCGCTACCGCTTGGGCCATCGGACGAGCCGAAGTTGATGAGATCGATACGCTCAATATTTTACAAGCCAGTTTGTTGGCGATGACGCGGGCGCTTGATGGCCTAACGGTCTCGCCAGAATTGGCTTTGGTTGATGGTAATCGGTTACCCAAGATATCGTGCATTGGTCGCTGGATCGTAAAGGGCGATCAGGTTGTTGGCGCGATTCAGGCAGCATCCATTATCGCAAAGGTTGCTCGGGATGCCGAAATGGTGGCCTTAGATAGAGAATTTCCAGGTTATGGGTTTGCGGCCCATAAGGGGTATCCGACATTGAAACATCGCGCTGCCCTCAGCACGCTTGGATTAACGCCGCATCATCGGCGGACCTTTGCCCCTTGCCGATCGATGCTTGCGTCGGCCACGCTTTAAGAGGCCAGGCAACGTGGTAGCATGCAGGACTAAAGATGGTGACCTACAAGGACAATGTAATGGAAATTAAACGGCTAAAAACCAACCCAAGAATGAGTCAAGCGGTCGTCTATGGGGGACTTTTGACGACTGCCGGCCAGGTTGCAAAGATTACTGCGGGCGGATCCGTCGCTGAGCAGGCGCAGGAAATCTTGTCAGAAATCGAGGCCTTGCTGGCTGCTGCGGGCACGGATAAGTCCAAGTTGCTAACGGCGCAGATCTGGTTATCGGATATCAATGATTTTTCAGAATTCAACACCGTTTGGGATGCATGGGTTACCCCTGGGGCGTCCCCAACCCGAGCCTGTGTTGAGTCGAAGCTGGTGGTGCCGGCATTAAAGGTAGAAATTGCGGTCACTGCGGCCGTCGAATAAGGAGACCAATATGCAAGTCGCGGAACAATTGATCGTAGAACAAATCCAAATCGGGCCAATGCAGAATTTTGCGTATTTAGTTGGAGATCGTACAACAAGAGAGGTTGTCGTTGTGGATCCTGCTTGGGATATTCCTGGATTGTTGGGCATGATTGAGGAGCGTGATTACATATTAACCGGCGCGCTCTTGACCCATTACCACCCTGATCACTGTGGCGGTAGTTTTGGACACAATACGGTCGAGGGGGTTAGCCGCTTACTCGAACATCACAGTGTTCCGATTTATGCCAATGAACACGAAGCGGCGGGCGTGAAGAAAGTCACCGGTATATCTGACACGGATATTAAAAAAGTGACCTCAGGTCAAAAACTGAAAATCGGCGATATCGAAATCGAGTTTCTGCACACCCCAGGTCACACGCCAGGGTCACAATGCTTTCGAGTTAAAAACACCTTAATCTCAGGAGACACGCTCTTTATTGACGGTTGCGGGCGGGTGGATCTGCCAGGGTCGAACACCGAGGACATGTTTCGGAGCTTGCAGCAGCTGGCGAGCTTGCCCGATGACACGTTGTTACTGCCCGGACACAATTACAGTGCGGTGCCCCATGCCACGATGGGCGAAACCAAGCGCAGCAACACCTATCTCAAGATCAAAGACCCTGAAACCTGGAAAATGATGATGGGTGGGTAAGCTCTAAAAGTCCGCGTGACCGGGTGTTCTTGGGAAGGGGATAGCATCTCGGATGTTGTCCATGCCGGTCACATAGTTCAGCAGTCGTTCAAAGCCTAAGCCAAAGCCAGCATGGGGAACTGTGCCGTAACGCCTAAGATCTCGATACCACCATAAGCTCTCTCGCATCGCTTCATCGGGTATCCTTGCGTCCAAGACGTCTAAGCGCTCCTCACGCTGACTGCCCCCAATGATTTCGCCAATTCCCGGCGCGAGCACATCCATCGCGGCCACCGTTTTTTCATCGTCATTCAGACGCATATAAAAGGCTTTGATATCCTTCGGGTAGTCTAATAGGACGACGGGTCGGCCGACATGGGTTTCAGCGAGAAAGCGTTCATGCTCGCTTTGTAGATCTCGGCCCCAGGCCACTGGGAAATCGAATTTTTTACCCGAAGCCTCTAGAATTGTAATGGCCTGTGTGTACGACATCCGCTCAAAAGGCGCCTGCACGACGGTTTCAAGACGACTTCGAACGGTGTTATCGATCCGCTCATTGAAGAAATCGATGTCCTGCTGGCAGTGCTCGAGGACTGCTTTCAAGCAGTGTTTTAAAAGCGCCTCAGCCAGATCGGCATTGTCGGCCAGATCGGAGAAGGCAATCTCAGGCTCAACCATCCAAAATTCAGCCAGGTGGCGTGAGGTGTTGGAGTTTTCAGCCCGAAAGGTTGGGCCAAAAGTGTAGACTTTGCTCATGGCAAGGCAGTAGGCCTCGACATTTAATTGTCCAGAAACGGTGAGGAAGGCTTCCTTGCCAAAAAAATCATCTTCAAAACTGACATCTTTTTGATTGACCAGGTCTAAGGTGCTCACGCGAAACAGTTCACCCGCGCCTTCACAGTCGCTTGCTGTGATTAACGGGGTGTTGATCCAATGAAATCCGTTTTGAAAAAAATAATTGTGGATCGCATTCGCCAGAACCGTTCGGACGCGAGTGATTGCACCAAAGGTGTTGGTTCTGGGACGAAGATGGGCAACGCTCCGCAGATACTCAAACGTGTGCCGCTTCTTGGCGATCGGATAGGTTTCGGGATCATCGACCCAACCATGAACCGCAACGGACGTGGCCTGAATCTCAACCGCTTGACCCCGGCCTTCTGAGGCGGTGAGCTCTCCGATGATGGTGACCGAACAGCCTGTGGAGAGCGCGAGAACTTCGCTCGTATAATTGGTGAGGGTTGCCGGAATGACGGCTTGAATGGGATCGAAACACGACCCATCGTGTACGGCCACAAACGAAAACCCTGCCTTGGAGTCTCGTTTGGTCCTGACCCAACCTTGAACTTGAACGCTTTGACCGAGTGGCGGGTTCGCCTTAAATAGGCTGGAAATTGGGTGAGTTTGCATAGGACAATGACTCTCGATGGAAGGCTGCTATATTAACAGCTTTCGACTGGTGAGGATCAAACGGACTCGCCGGCGAGGCCCAATCTGTCTGCTGCAATCGCTCGTAATGCGCGCTTGTCGATCTTGCCCGAGGCGATTCGAGGTAGTGGCTCTGCCTGAAGATGAATGTATCTGGGAATCTTAAATTTCGCGATGTGAGACGCGAGTTGGGTCTGGATGTCGGTGATGTTGAGATTATGCTGAGAATACAAGGTCGCACCAACTTCCTCGCCCAAGCGCGCATCGGGAACGGCGTACACGCTGGCTTCAAGTACCTGATCCAGCGCGAGTAAAGCAGCTTCGACTTCCGCACAACCGATATTCTCGCCGCCCCGAATGACGAGATCTTTGATTCGATCAACGATGAAGAGATACCCCTCATCGTCTAAGTAGGCCACATCGCCGGTTTTGAGCCAGCCATCTTCAAAGGTTTCGGCGTTGGCCTCAGGGCGATCCCAATAGCGATCGATTACCGATGCGCCGCGAATCCGCAACTCACCGCGTTCGCCAGAAGGGAGTGGGTTGCCCGCATCATCGACAATTAAAATGTCGAGGACCGCTGAGCATCGGCCGGAACTGGCCGGCCGCAACAGATAGTCTTCGCCACCGATACCGGTGCCAATGGCATTGGTTTCTGTCATGCCCCAACCGGTGCTCGGCAACGCGTTGGTAAACGCCTCGGGAATGTTTTGAACCTGCGCTGGGGCGCGCGGCGCGCCACCACCCCCGACGGACAATAAGCTGCTGAGGTCAGCATTGGTTTGCTTGCCAGCCTCAATGAGATCGCCAGTCATGGCCGCCGGGGCGACAAAGGAGGTAATGCGCTCTGATTCAATCAGTTGGACTGCCTGCATGGGGTCCCAGCGATACATGGAAACCATTTTGCGTTGGGCTCTGTAGGACTGTAAGAAGACCGCATGGGAACCGGTTGCATGAAATAACGGTACTGCGAGTAGGGTTGCGGCTTGCTCGGTGGCCGGCGGTGGTGACACGCCTAATTCCAATTGTCGAGCTGCAAGATCAAGCTCCCAGGAGAACAGCGCGCTAATGATGTTTCGATGGCAGGATACGGCGCCTTTGGGATGACCGGTTGATCCTGAGGTATAAAAAATTGTGGCGTAGTCATCTGGACCGACCGCGGCCCAGCTAAGGTCTGTTGACGGGTTCTGTGCCAGCAGTTCCGAAAATGACCGACAGCTCGGAAGACTGCCGAGATTTTCATAGCGGGTCCCGATAATTTTCAGACCCAGCTTGTTAGCAATCGGCGCAACGCGTTGCAGGCGCTGCTCATCGGCGATGAAGACTTTGCTACCACTATGGGTTAGGCCGTATTCAATCTCATCGGTTTGCCAGAGCGCGTTCATGCAAACCGCAACGCCGCCCATTGCGGTGACCGCCATAAACGAGATGACCCACTCCGGATAGTTGCGCATAGAGATGGCGACGCGATCACCGTGCTTGACCCCGAATTCACTGGCGAGGATATTAGCCAGTTGCATCGCTTGATCATAAACCTCTGAGAAAGTGAGCCGCTCGTCCTCGTAAACCAAAAAGGTTTTATCCGAGACGTTGTCCGCAAACAGCTGCCCAAGGGTATGGGGCGCATGGGTGAAAAATCGACAGGGCCTGCCATTGATAAGGCCGTTTTCAAGCGCGTAGGGCATACCGGTGGTGGTGAGCGTTTTGATGGCCTCGGTGCGGGATGGGTTCATCCGTTCAGCTCCTTTGATTGATGCTCGAAAGCTTTATTTAATGGATTATGATGGCATCGGTTTTTTAAAAGCAAGCGGCGCTGATTCATTAAGCGTGGGGTATAAGACCGCGTCTGGCCCAAAACCCGCATTGCGCTCGGGCCGCGTAAAAAGGTTTGTCAGGCATCAAAGTGGGTTTTGGAACAACGACTGGAAATGAGCACGCTTTCAGCCGCGGGCTGACGCAAGACCCGGTTAAACAAGCCAAAGCGCCTCAAGTCATAATCTCTCAAATCGCCGCCGTGGCTTGTAATAACCAAGGCTTCGCGGCTGGATCAATACGGTCGCCAAGCTTTTCAAAAACGGCTTCATGGTAATCATTCAACCATCGTCGCTCTGCCTCGGTGAGCAGGTCCTGATCGATGAGACGCTGATCAAACGGCGCAAAGGTCAGGGTTTCAAATCCCAGCATGCCCGACGTCAAGCGCACCACCACCATGAGGTTTTCACAGCGAATGCCATAGTCGTTGGGTTCGTAATATCCCGGCTCGTTGGATACCACCATGCCAGGTAGCAATGGGGCGGTGGGGTGTGGTGATTTGCCAATGCGTTGAGGTCCTTCATGCACACTCAGATAACAACCCACACCATGGCCGGTACCATGGTCAAAGTCTTTGCCGATCTCCCAAAGGAATTGCCGTGCTAGCACGTCTAACTGATGGCCCTGAACCCCTTCTGGGAAGCGGGCGGTTGCCAGCGCGATGTGGCCTTTTAGGACCCGAGTAAACAGGTCCTTATGATCAACTCTGGGCGCATTGATGGCGATTGTTCGAGTGACGTCGGTTGTACCGTCGAAATATTGACCGCCCGAGTCGACGAGATACAGTGAGTTCGGCGTGAGCGCGGCAGGGACGCCATTGGTGTGTGAATAATGGGCCATCGCAGCATTGCTGCCTGCTGCGGAAATGGTTGAAAACGAGAGGTCTTTAAGTTCCGGTAAGGCGCGGCGAAATTGCTCGAGTCGATCCGATAATACGCCTTCGTCAGGGTAGTGGCCCTTGCTAACCTCTTCGTCAATCCAACAGAGGTATTCGCTGAGGGCCGCGCCATCACGGATGTGTGCCGCGCGTATACCGCTGACCTCCACGGCGTTCTTTTGCGCCTTTGGTAACTCAACCGGGTCCTTTTGTTCAATTAAGCGGCAATCAGAAGACAAGCAAGTGAGGGCCGTTAGCGCATTGGTGCTATCCGGGTCCAACAAGATACTAGGTTGTTGGGCGCCGTAGCGCTCTAAGAAGCCTGAAAAATCAGCAGCGTCGTGCACGAAGACCGATTTGCCAACATGTTCGGTAAAGCCATCCGGAATTTTGGCAGGGTCGATAAACAAATGCTGCGTTCCGTCACTGAGCAAAATGGATTGACTGAGCAGGACCGGTAAGTGCGGGACATCATTACCACGAATGTTCAGCAGCCATGCGATGGAGTCCAGTTGGCTGATGATGGCAGCGTCAGCGCCTGCCGCTTTGAGGCTTTCTGCAACCCGCGAACGTTTTGATGTGCTGGACTCGCCCGAATACGCCTCACTCAAAAGGATTGCGGGTGACATCAAAGCCGCTGGGCGATCCGTCCAGATATCATCGATCAGATTGTGGGTTAAGGCCTGCAAGGTGATGCCCAGGTCGCGCAGTTCAGCCTCCACCGTTTTAAAAAATCGATAGGTTACAACCCGACCATCCAGCGCAACGGATTGACCGGGCAGTAAAGTCTCTTTTAGCCACGCCAGCACGGGCTCGCTGATGAGATGGTGATGTTCAAAGAGCGGCTCTGGGCACTGGTTTAAGGCTTGCAACGTGTAGCGGCCGTCCGCAAAAAGCGCGGCCTGCTCCTGGGTTACAACGAGCGTGCCGGCGGATCCGGTGAAACCGGAGAGGTAGGCCAAGCGTTTATTCTGCTCGGGAACATATTCCCCCAGATATTCGTCTGTTGTTGGCACGATGTAGGCTGCAATGTTGGCCTCGCGCATCTTGGTTCTAAGCATTGCTAATCGCTGGGTAATGGTCGTCATGCTGTGAATCCTTGAGTGATCGTGAAACCCGAGTGCTAGACGGCGTAGTGGTCTAGTGCGACGCGTCTCTGCGCGGAGATCATCTCAGATCTCACGCACGGGTAAAAGGCCGTAGCGGTCGAGTCTTGCTAAAAGTTTGACTTGGACGCTGGCTCGGAAGGCGCGCGATGATGAAGAAATAGGCCGAACCATGCCCAAAGGCCTGATTCAAAGCGATCAGCTCGGTGGTAAAGTTTCAGCGATTAATGCATCCTTTAATGACAGAAATCGGTAGGGGAATCGCCATGATGAATCTTGTTCAAATTGAGCAGCATCAAGGCTGGGCGGAAATTATTTTAGACCGGCCAGCGCGCCGTAATGCACTAACGCCTGGTTTGGCAGCGCAACTCACAACGGCCCTAGAAGGCTTGTCACGCTCTGCTGAGGTTGCGGCGATCGTGCTGCGCGGCGCAGATCATTGCTTCTGCTCAGGGATTGATTTAAAAGCGCTACAAAGTAATGAAGACCCTGGTAGTGAGGATGGTGTTTGGCATCAGGCGTCGATTAGAGCCTTGCATCTCGCGCTTTATCGCTGTCCCAAGCCGCTTATTTGTGCTTTAGAAAAATACGCGATTAATGCCGGTGCCGCGCTTGTCTTTGCCTGTGATTTAGTTGTTGCCGGGGACTCGGCCTTTCTTCAGATTGGCGAGATTCAGCAAGGCTCGGATATCCCAATCAATGCGGCCTGGTTGCGCCTGAAAACATCAGAGCAAACCCTTGCGCGGTTGGCTTTATTGGGTGATCGAGTTGGCGCGACGGAACTTGCGCACATTGGGTTAATTCAATCGGTGGTGCCCGATGACGAGGTGTTAACCCAAGCCAGAGTTTGGGCCGCCCGATTGGCCAGTTTTCCCGTCGGCGCCGGCGATGTCATCATTAATCGTATTCGAAGTTTTAGACCGATGGATCCCGAAACTGTGTTTCCAGTATCGACCAATAATGCCTTGCTGACCGCCGCCCAAGTTAAAAGCTGATGACAGCGCTGGATGCTTACAGCATCACTTTGATCAACAAAATGGAATGAAACCATGATGCAAACCCCTAGGGAGTCGACTTGGCTTGGCCATCCGCCCGGATTATTTGTTTTATTTGCGACCGAAATGTGGGAACGGTTTAGTTATTACGGGATGCGGGCCCTGTTGATTTTATACCTCACCAAGCACTGGTTGTATGCCGATGGTGAGGCCGCGATGATTTATGGTAGCTACGCGGCGATGGTCTACGCCGTTCCAGTGTTGGGCGGCATGATTGCCGATCGGTATCTTGGCCTCCGCAAGGCGATTATTTTTGGCGCGGTATTGCTGGTTGCAGGGCATCTCGGGATGGCCTACGAAGGTCCGCCCGCGGTTGTTATTGGCGAGACGGTTGAGCGGTCAGCCCAACATGAGCAAGCTTTCTATCTTGCCCTGTCGTTTATTATCGTCGGGGTTGGTTTTTTAAAAGCGAATATTTCAACCATTGTGGGCGGGCTTTATGGTGAGGGTGATCCCCGGCGTGATGGTGGCTTTACCATCTTTTATATGGGGATCAACCTAGGCGCTTTTGTGGCGACGCTTCTGTGTGCGTATTTGGGCGAAACCTATGGCTGGCGATACGGTTTTGGTTTAGCTGGGATCGGTATGGTGATCGGGTTGCTGACGTTTTTACTCGGCTCGAAGTATCTCGCAGGACTGGGCCTGCCACCAGCGCCGGCGGCTTTGGCGGCTCGACGGTTCGGTGTCTCGCTGGAACATCGAATCTATGCGTCAGCCGTCGTGTTTGTGGGTCTGATTTGGTTTGCGATTCAGAATACTCAGGAGATGGGGGTCGTATTGACCTTGTTTACCAGCGTGATCACGGCCTACGTGATTTGGTTTTCGATTACAGAATGTACGCCCCAGGAGCGAGATCGAATGTTGTCGATGTTGCTGCTCATGTTTTTGTCAGTGGTGTTTTGGGCGTTGTTCGAGCAGGCCGGATCATCCTTAACGCTGTTTACAGACCGCAACGTGGACCGTGGTGATTTTTTCACAGCGGGTATGTTTGGCAGTTTGAATTCCCTGTTTATTATCATGTTTGCGCCCATCTTTGCGCTACTTTGGGTCATGATGGCTCGCGTTCAACGCGAACCGTCCACCCCAATGAAGTTTGGCGTGGCCATTTTACTGGTCGGCCTAGGGTTTTATGCCTTGGTGCTGGGTGCGGCTTATGCCGGGCCTAACGGCCAGGTAGCAGTCGTGTGGTTGGTGCTGATGTACTGGCTGCATACGATGGGTGAGTTGTGTCTTTCCCCCGTTGGCTTGTCCATGGTCACCAAACTATCGGTGCAACGGGTTGCTGCCATGATGATGGGGGTTTGGTTCTTATCGAGTGCCTTTGCAGCCTACGTCGGCGGTTGGATTGCCAGTTTGATGGCCATAGAAGGCGCTGGCGGCGATGTCCCTGGTACGGCATCCCTTGCGGTTTATGTGACCGTGTTTGAAAAGCTGGGATTGTTGGCGGTCGTCATGGGTATTGGTTTAATGCTGGTCGCGCCGATCATTGCAAAACGGATGCGTTAGACCTGAACAAGCTCAGATGACGTTCGCCGCGGGGGCCTGGGTTAACACCCTTTCCGCAGGCCAAGACCAAGCCTGAATGGCCGATCTAGCCGGTTGCTGCGATCCTTCTGCGCGCCTGTTAATACAGACGCATTCGATACGGAAGAATTTGATTCAGAAGGATTGCATGCAGAAGCTTTAAACAGCTTGGAAGCGCATCGAGATTGAATTGACGCAGTGCCGGGTGTTTTTTTCGGTGATGCGCTCGCCTTCGAAGACATGACCCAGGTGGCCATCACACTGACTGCAGAGAATTTCGACCCGGTGGCCATCGGCGTCGACTTCCCGACGAACCGCGCCGGGTATTTCATCGTCGAAGGCAGGCCAGCCGCAGTGGGCCTGAAACTTGTCTTCAGAGCGATACAGCGGCTGATCACATTGGCGACAAACGTAAACGCCGGCATCAAAGTGATCGTCGTATTCTCCGGTAAAAGGCCTTTCAGTGCCTTTTTGTAGAATGACCCAAGATTCTTCCGGCGTCAGTGGTTTTCGGTGATCTGTCATCAGTGGTCCTTTTTAGAGCGCTTGCTGTCTTTGCAAGCAGGTTACCAAAGATTGAGCGGCGAATGAAAGCGTCTGATGATTGAGACCCTTTTTGGGTTTTCCGCAAGGAAAGACCTGGCGATTGCGCGCTGATGCGCACCTTGGATTCCCTGCGGAGTCGCGTCTTCGGTCCACCACAGGGTCTGGATCGTTTGATTGCTTGGTGCCGAGGCGGTCCGGTCCTGAGCCGGTGAGGCGGATTGTTAGCTGGTCGCCGCATGCTGAAATGGCGCGCGTTTGATTGAACGATGCGGCGCGCTGTTTGATCAGCCTTGAATGCGCGGTTCTTGCATGCCAGTTACGGCTCAGCATTACGGTCTGGAATTTGGATTGACTGTCAATAAAGCTTACAGTGTGCTGGTCGGGATGCGCTTGACGCGGGGGCTTGATCCAATGGGAATTAAGGCTTGGCTAGGCGCCTTCCGCTCGATAACCTTTTTTGTTGAGACCAAATTGTCTTTAAACCCATTCAGGAGCGCAGTATGACGTCATATTCAGGTCAGTGTCTTTGTGGTGATATCACCTATGAAATCTCGGGGGAGCCGTCAATGGCTGGGGTTTGCCATTGCAAAAACTGCCAGCGCCAAGCGGGTTCGGCGTTCTCGACGTTATGGGGCGTTCCAAAGACCAGCATTACGTTTTCGGGTTCTGAACCCAAACTCTATTTAGATGCTGAGACGAGCAGTGGCAATCAGGTTGAGCGATATTTTTGCGGACGTTGCGGGTCGCCCTTGTACTCCTTGATTCCGGCTCAGGCTGAGATGTTGTTTTTGAAGACCGGCACGTTGGATCAAACGGATAGCTTTGCACCTCAGTTCCATGTTTGGTGTGATAGCAAACAAAACTGGGTGGAATTGGCCGAAGGGGTGCCGCAGATGGCAACCCAAGGTTAAACCAATGGTCTTTATAGGCAGGACTTGATGCCGGGTAATTTGGGTCGTGATCATCCAGTACTCAAGTTGCGGCGAGAATCCGGCGTAACCCAGGAGAAATAATGTGATTCGATTCGAGTATTATCTCCGGCGGCAGCCGCATGTCAGTTCAGAGGGGTTTCAGGTCGCTTGGCAAGATGGCCTGCAAACCGCTTGGTTAGACGTGCTCAATAGCCTCGGTTGCCTGCGCGCATTGGCGGTACTCGGACAGCACAATGACCTGTTTGATCAAATGAATCACGCTCGAGGTGGCTCGATGCAAGCCCCTTTTGATTTGGTCGTTGAACTTTGGTGGACAACCGATGCCGAGGCCGTTCGGGCTTTGACAGGCGGTGGCCTTGAGCGGCTTGCGGACCTGGTTGCGGCGCAAGCCGTTTGGCTGGATGCGCCGCGGTCCCCCGCATGGCTTGCGATGGAATACCCTCAAGTCAATCCAACCCCTGAAGATTTGCTAGCAAGTGCCGGCGGCGTCCTGAAAAAACTGCAGTTCCCGCTGCAGCATCGTCGCGATCTATCAGAAGCCGCGGCACGGCAGTATTGGTTGCAATCGCATGGTCCCCTCATTCGGCAACACGCACCCGACTCAGGCATCGCGCGGTATGTCCAGGTGCACCGATTGGATCATCCCGTGAATGCAAACATTGCTGCTGCTTTGGGTTTCGAGTGCCCAGTTTATTTAGGACACGCTGAGGTTTGGGTGGGGCCGGACGGTGGCACCCAAGATGCCCGCCGGAACGCGAGTCGTGCAGCGGTCGAAGACGAAGCAAAGTTCATCGACTTTGCCGCGTCCACGCTGTTCACCGGTATTGAAACCCGCCTGATTGAATGAGGGCGATGCTAGGGCCTTTATAAACCGTAAGCTTTCCTCAGCAGGGTCATGGGGTGGGCCGCCAAGTCTACCGATTCAGAAAGGTTTGCGATGTGAACCGCAGCCATCGGACAATCGCTGGCAAAATGCTTGGCTTGTTTTGAGTCCACAAATTTTACGACAGGCTTGGCAATTTTGACCGATTTTGCACGAGTCTCTTCTTTTACCGCATAGGTGCCATCATGGCCTGAGCATCGCTCAATCGTATGCACGACGGTATCGTTCACTAAATTCAGGATATCACGGGTTTTATTACCAATATTTTGGACTCTGAGGTGACATGCGACCTGGTAGCTGACCTCTCCGAGCGTTTCTTTAAAATCTAATTTTAGGCCACCTTCTTTGTGTCTTAGGAAGAGGTATTCGAAGGGGTCAAAAAACGCGTTTTTGACCTTTAAGACGTCCGGATCATCGGGATACATCAACGGCAATTCTTGCTTGTACATGAGGACACAAGACGGGATGGGGGCGATTAAATCAAAACCTTGATCGACGAGTTTCGCGAGTACGGGAATGTTCTTTTCCTTCAGTGCATTCACGCTATCTAAATCACCCAGCTCTAATTTGGGCATGCCGCAACAGGCTTCTTTGGGCACCAGTTCAATATGAATATCGTTATGAGCGAAGACATGGGCGAAATCTTGGCCAAGATCTGGCGTGTTGTAATTGCCGTAGCAGGTAGCATAAAGCGCAACCTTACCCGTTGTGCGCCCGAGGGGGGCGGGTGATTTGGGGGCGGCCGAAAACTGCTTGCGCAGCGTTTTACGGTGATATTCTGGTAATGGGGCGTCAGCATGCACGCCAAGCGTTGTCTCCAGCGCGTTCCGAAAGAGCTTATTTTTGTTTAACGCATTGGCCGTAACATCGACCAGCGGTATGGTCGTGAGGGCCTTACCCATAGCGTCGGTGCTGGTTAATAAATTGTCTCGGAAGCTTCCACCATCGGCTTTAAACTTCTGGGCCTTGGCGCGGAGCATCAAATGGGGAAAATCGATGTTCCATTCATGCGGCGGTACATAGGGACATTTGGTCAGATAGCACAGATCGCAAAGGTAGCACTGCTCAACGACATCAAAAAAGTCGTTCTTTTCAACGCCATCAACTTCCATGGTTTCGGATTCATCGACCAAGTCAAACAGGGTTGGAAAGGCATCACACAAGCTGACGCAGCGGCGGCAACCATGGCAGACATCATAGACGCGCTCTAATTCCTCGTTGAGTGAATCCCGCTCCCAGAAAGTATCTTCCTGCCATCCTAAAGGGTGACGTGTTGGGGCTTGTAAACTGCCTTCACCTTGTTGGGCCATAACCTGAAAATCCAAGAATAATGAGAAGGTTAAGTTTAGGGCCTTGCTCGCCGACGTGCTAATGAATCTTTTGATTCGTCCCGATTCACAAAATCAATGGCCGTTTTGGCAGTGCCGCAGGCAAGCCCTGCGCGCAAGATGACGTCGGCGCTCTGGTTGTAAGCTCGATATTGCCGCAAGCAATCGAATGCTTGATTGGGCGCCTCTCTCAGGCTGAGCCTAAGTCCTCTTGTTCTATGGGAATGCGGATCTCAAAGGTCGCGCCTTGGCCACGGCCATCTTTAACGAGACAGATCTGGCCAGCGTGCAGTTCAGTGATGATACTGCGACTGATCGATAGGCCAAGCCCCGTGCCGTCACCCACTTTTTTTGTGGTGTAGAAGGGCTGAAAGATCTCCAGCGCAATCGCATCTTCGATACCCGGACCATCATCGGATATTCGAATGACCACTTGATCGCCATCTTGATAGCTGTCGATATAAAGGTTGCCCGACGCCCCCATGGCTTGTAGGCCATTCAGAATAAGGTTCGTGAAGACTTGGTTCAACTTGCCTTGGTTACAATGGATTAAAGGAAGGTCACCAAGGGCTAAATGAATTTGATACTGGGCACTGATTTTGTTTCGGAGGACATTCAGGGTCGATTTGATGCCTTGGTTCAAGTCGGCGCCTGAAAAGGCGTCCTGGTTGCTGTTTCTTGAGTAGTACCTGAGGTCCCGAACGATTGTTTGGATGCTGATCAGGCCGTCAATGGTTTCTCGAATTAATATCGGTAGGTCCTCTCGGAGATAGTCGGCATCAGCCCGTTTCTCTGCGTCCCAGTCGGGAGAACCCGCAGCACAAGCTTCGAGTAAAATGGGCAGCTGATCCTGAAGCGAATTAATATTGGTGAGACAAAAGCCGACCGGGTTGTTGATTTCATGCGCGATGCCCGACGCCAATTCACCAACCGATGCCAGTTTTTCATGCTGCACCATAATGGATTGGTTGCGCTTAAGGTCTTCGTAGAGACGGTTTATTTCCTCGTTTTTGTCATACAGGTTGCGAGACAAGTCTTCGAGTAGGTGCTCTGCCTCATTGCGGGCCAATTTTTCGCGTTGGTAGGCCTTCTCATAAGGATTATCTGACATGTGGGTTAGGCTAAGCTCACCAGCAGCCCACAGTGGTCAGCGCCGTGATGCGCGCAGGGCTCGTGCGCGATGGTGTAATCATGGCCGAAGTGTGATGCTGCCCCATCGATCAGGCCTTCGGCCAGTCGGCAAAGATTTCGGTTTGATTCGTACTTCAAAAACAATTGATCCTGACTGCGTCGGTCTGGCTCGAATCCGGGCGTAATGGCCCCAGGATAGAGTTTGACGACTTCGACGTGGATCACGCTGTCTAAAGATTCCAAGAAATCCAGCATATTAGCGTGACCATCGATCAGCTGCGGGTAACGCTTGTAAAAAGCGGGAAACATGAACTGGCCGAAAGCAAAGACAAGATCGCTTGCAGGGATGTTATTGCGTTGACTGAGAATACCGACCAGGTTGAGGAGTCGCTCATCGTCGTAAATCGCAGTTGATGTATAGATGCCGCTCTCATCGGCTTCGTCAAGCACGTTGTTCCATTCTTCTAAACCAAGCTGTGTTTCCACCATCTCGGCTAAAATATTCATAACGATACCTTTCATGCCTTGCTCCTTGTTCCTGATCGATCGCCATGTGGGGTCGCGGCGATCAGATAAAATAGCCAACGCGTGATCCGCAACACACCGCGTAATGCGTCGACAAAAATGTTCGGGTCAGCAGAAGCGTTCGACACCAATAAGCGATCGTCGGGTTAATCGATCTGCTAACTGCTTTGTAGCAAACATCGAATAAATTACCAAGGAATCTTTTGCCCTCGCCAGTCCCAAAAAGATCCGGTATTGGCGGGCGTAAGCGTATCGAGCAATTGAAGGCAGTGCTCCGCGGCATCCCCGGGGCTTAGCGTGACGCTGGTCGAACCGGATTTTAAAAACGGTGCTGATAGCGCGGTCCTAACGGTGCCGGGATGATACGCAATGAGGGTTGCCATCGGCAGGCTTCTCTGCCATTCGATCGCAAGGGTTTTAACGGCCATATTGAGAGCCGCCTTTGCGCATCGGTAACTGTACCAACCACCCAAATCATTGTCAGCAATCGAGCCCACTCGAGCTGATAGCGCGACGATGATCGGTTGATTGCTGGCTTTAAGTGCCGTTTGGGCATGTTTGGCCAGGTTTAAAATAGGCGCTGTATTGATTTCAAAGGACATCATCATGTGTTCGGCATTAAATTGCCGAATACTTTTCTCGGGGCCGTGATAAGGGCTGGTTAAAATGCCCGTCGTATTGATTAAGAGATCGATTTTAGGCAACTGGGTCATCAAGGACGCGATTTCGGTTTCCACGCGGATATTCAGCGCTCGCCAAGTCATTAAAGAATGTTGCCAAAGCGGTTCTGTCTGGTGGTACGTACCCAGAACCTGCCAGCCCCCACGATCTAGGAGTAGATGGGCTAGGGCGCCGCCGAGTCCGCCACTGGCGCCAATAATGAGGGCTTGCTTCATGAATCTTGCTTCATGAATAAAGTCGGTCGAAGCGACGTTTTGCCCACTTTTCATAGACGACATCAGCGAGGGGCTTAACGAGCGGCCACCGTAGCCAGGTCCAGAGAAAGCCAAATCGAGTTTGCTGCCACGCATAGACGCTCGCATCGAGCCCGCTCAGCATCTCGCCATCAGGTTTTCGCAGATGTAGACGGTTTAGGAAGTCTCGCTTGGTTTCTTCATTTAAATCAGCGGCCTGATGGATATCGGTGAGCGTTAAAGAATCCCGTTTGTGTTGCTCAAGGTGGCGCATTTCGATCGAGCACAGAGGGCATTGCCCGTCATAGTAAAGCTCTGCAGTTTGTAAGGAGTCAGCCATGGTGGGTTATCACAAGATTTGGCCTGTTTTACGCGCTGTCACCATAATTAGATTGGGTGAGGCGCGCGCTGACCTCAGGCGCGGGCGTCAAGTTGATCTCGGATTTTTTGATGTTGCGCTCGATTAAGGGGGTAGTTGATAACGGGCAGTGCAGCAAGCAATAGGCCCGCGGCGGTGCCGATGGCGTAGGTCCATAATAACCCCTGCAACGCTGCCTCGGAGTTTTCGGCTGCAGGTTGAAAAGCGAAAACGGCTTCGAGGATGGTAAAGGATAACCCCACAGCGACCGCCGCGCCCAGCTTGTTTGTCGTTGTGAGCATCGCAAAGAAGAGTCCAGCGCGTTTCTCGCCGGAGTCGAGCTCATCAAGGTCGGTAAGGTCTGCCATCATGGTTCTAAGCAAGGTTGGGGCGGCGCCAAAGGCCACGCCAAAGGATAACGTGAAACACCAGAGTACGACCGCATTGCCGGGTTCTGCGAGGGGAATCAGGATGAGGTTGATTAAAGCCCCGTATCCAAGGGCAATGGTGAGCGCCTGGGCTTTACCGAGTTTGATTGCGAGCTTCATCCATAATGGCATGGCAAGAAAACTTGCGACGAAATACAGCAGGAGCGCAAGGCTTGCATGTCCCGGCAGTTCGAAATACTTGCTGGCAACAAAAATATAGAGCGCGCCGCTTACCGCGGTGCCAAAGCCCGCTAAAAAATCCGCAGCAAGGAGCCGCCACATCAGTTGGTTAGACATGAGTAATGAGAATTGCGCTTTAATCGACAGGGCGCTGCGGCCACTAGAACGTTTGTCTGGGACGAAAGCCAGAGTGGGTAGCGCCAACAGTGGAAACAAAATAATACAGAACCACCCCATGCTGGCGACTTTAGATTGCTGATCGTCGATGCCGGTGGATTCCAGTAGGGCAGGCAGCGCGAGGACGATGGTCATCCCGCCAATCACGAAAATTTCACGCCAGCCAAAGAGCCGCGTTCGCTCGTCATAACTGTCGGCTAATTCTGCGCCCCAGGATTGATGCGAGATAGCCATCATGGTGTAGCCGACGTAAAGCATAATGAGCCAAAAAAGAAGATACCCGCCACTGACGTCTTCCGGTGATGGGATGAAAACCTGATACACCGATACCACAAGGATGGGGACCGCCAAGGCAATCCAGTGTTTTCGTCGCCCCCATCGGGTTTCAAAGCGATCAATGAGATAGCCCATGGCGGGGTCGGTCACCACATCCCAGACTCTGGCGAGCGTGAAAATCAGTCCGACCGTGATTAAGGAAAGTCCCAAGCCTTCGCTGTAAAATCGAGGTAGGTAAACGGCGATGGGCATTCCCATGGCGGCCATGGGAAGAGCAACACCTGAGTAGGCCGCTAAGGTAAACGGTTTTAAGGGCTGTTGCATGAAGGCCATCCTGAATCAGTGATGTCTCGATCCTACACCAGACTAGGGTGTGCCGCGCGTAAAAAAAGCGCGCGGGGTTGCAAGCGTAGTTCTGTTTAAGCGCGTGGTTAATCAGTACAATTTGTCCAACACCTTAATTTTTGCTCATTCAGGATTAAGATCATGATGACGCCTGTTGAAGAAAGTCCGCCCGTTATCTTGTTGGTTGATGACGAGCCGCGAATATTGAGCGCACTGCAGCGGCTATTACGACGAGAAGGCTACCGTATTTTGACGGCAGGCTCGGGTGCCGCGGCGCTTTCGATTTTAGATCAAGAGTCCGTGAACATTATCCTGTCTGATCTGAGAATGCCGGAAATGGATGGCTTTGCCTTTTTGGGGGCGGTGCAAGATCGCGGCTTGGAGGCAGCCCGGGTTTTGATGTCGGGTAATGCGGATTTAAAGCTGGTGATTGATGGCGTTAATGAAGGCCGTTTTTCGCAATTTATTGAAAAGCCTTGGGTTGATGATGCGCTTAAAATCAGCCTTCGAAAACTGATTGAGGCCCAGCAACTAGCGCGGGAAAATAAAGAGTTGATGAAGGCGCTACGAAGCCAGAATCAAATGTTAAATCAAGCGTCTGAAAAAGCGGCGAGCGAGATTCGGCAAAAAGAACGCCTATTTGCAACCATCAGCCATGAAATTAGAAACCCGCTACATGGTATCCAAGGCATTTTAGAGCTTTTGAGTCGGGACAGTGTTGGCAGGGATCAAAAGTTGCTCAGCACAGCGATAACCAGTGCAGGGTTTATGCGGCAAATCATCGATGACGTACTGGATTACAGCAAGGTCGAAGCGGGAAAGATGGTCCTCCAAAAAGTGGCCTTTTCCCCCGTCGCACTAGCGACAGATATCATATCGTTGATGCAACCAATGGCCACGGGGCAACAACTTGTGCTGGACCTTTACTACGAAGAAGCAATCGCGGAGCGATATTTTAAAGGGGATGATTTTAGGATTCGACAGATTCTAAATAACCTGTTGTCGAATGCCATTAAGTACACCAAAAAGGGCAGCGTCGGGGTCGAGATCACGGTTGATCCGATTTTAAAAATCGCGGTTATGGATACCGGGATTGGTATTCCGGAAGAAAAGATGGCGTCGTTGTTTGATGCCTTTGTGATGACCAATGATCAACATGATCGAACGTTTGGCGGCACGGGGCTTGGATTGACGATTGTTAAGAATCTGACCGAGTTAATGGGTGGCGAGATCGGTGTTTCAGCGCGTCAAGGGGGTGGCACGGTGTTCACACTAAGCTTGCCGCTCGAGTCAGCTGCGGCCGAGATTGCCGTTGCGCCCACTCAAAACGTTGATCGTGTGCTGGACGGAATGCAAGTGGTTGTCGCTGACGATATGGCGGCAAATCGCATCATTGTTGAAAATCTGTTGCCCCGGTATGGCGCAACGGTCCATGGGTTTTCCGATGGGGAAGGGTTACTGAACTTTTTGTCGGAGTTTGAGGGTGTTCCTGATCTATTTCTTTTAGATATTAATATGCCTGGCATGAAGGGTGACGAGGTCTTACGCGCCATTAAAGCCGCCTCCCCAGCGTTGGCCCAGGTACCCGCCTTCGCTATGAGCGCGTCTCTAAATTTTGCGGGCAGTGAACAGGTAGTCAAATTGTTTACCGGCCTGTTCAGCAAACCTTTTTCAGTGGGCCAATTATTAACCCTGGCTCGACAATATGCGCCGTCGCCGCCCCCTCTGGCCACGACCGGGCCGGCTTCTGATTTGAGCCCGGCGATGGGCAGCACCAATCGAATGCGGGGCGATACAGACTCGCCTCAATTCATCGGTGAGTCTGGCGCTGAAGGCTTTTCACCGGCAGATAAAGGTGCTTTACCCGCAGCTGAAGGCGCTTTACCTGGCGCTGAGGGCGCTTTACCCACAGCTGAGGGCTCTTTACCCACAGCTGAGGGCTTCAATCCAGAGGTAGATACTTTGATCGAGGATATGGGGGTTGAGCTCGTGGTAGATCTGAGCGAGGCCTTCAAGTCGAGTCTGAGTCGTGCCTTGATTACGGCGCAGCCGGGGGACACTTCGGCGCAACAAATCGTTGATTTGGCACATGCTTTAAAGCCAACCGCTACGATGCTGGGTTTCTCACAGCTAAGCCAATGTTGCCAGCAGATCGACGGTCTGCGGTCCTCTGGCGATATTAGCCCGGCGATTGATCGTCGGATTGAACTGCTGAGTAAAATCGAAATGACGCTGGTGCTGATTGAGCGCCTGGCGGATTATTTGAAAGCAACGAGCAGGGTGGATTGAACGCCCTAGACAAGCCCAATTTGGCTGCGATCTGTACTCGTTCAGGCAGTCATCTGGATTTGGTGGTGCAAGCGGTGCCGGCGCCAAAACCGCCAGGTCTTGGTGAGATTCAAGTTGCACTGACGGCGTCGGGCCTTAACTTTAGCGATCTCGTGAAGTTCCGAGGGCACTATCAAGTTCAAACGAAATTACCTTTTATCGTCGGGGGCGAGGCATCTGGCCGGATCGAAGCGGTTGGCCCTTCGGTTCGGGACCTGTCAATAGGGGACGCCGTATTGGTGCCAACCGGTTGTGTCCGATTCCAAACCCTGCTGGCCAGTCAGGCAACAAAGGTGCCAGATGGGGTCGATTTAACGGTAGCGGCCTCTTTTCGTCAGAACTATCAAACGGCAATCGATGGCTTACGAAGAGCGCAGTTGAGACCCGGCGAAACGCTGCTTGTGCAGGGCGCTGCAGGCGGCGTTGGGCTTGCAGCAGTCGACCTGGGTCTGCAGATGGGTGCCCGCGTCATTGGCGTGGTCAGCACTGAGGCGAAACAGGCGGTGGTGGCGCGCTATGGTGCCCAAACCATTTTACTCGGCGACCAAGGCTTTCGATCTGAGGTTTTAGCGTTAACGCAGGGCCAGGGTGCGGACGTTATTTTTGACCCCGTCGGAGGGGATGTGTTCGATGAATCCGTTCGCTGTATTGCGCCCTTCGGTCGGATCTTGGTCGTGGGATTTGTGAGCGGCCGGCCAGCGCTGGCCAAGACCAATCACCTATTGGTAAAAGATGCCGTCGTCATAGGCTACACAGTGGGTGGTTTGCGTAAGCATCGGCCCGAGGAAGCCGAGCGTCAGGCGCAGACCCTCATGCGCTGGCTCGCTGCGGATCGCATTAAGCCTTTTATCTCCCATGTGCTTGAACTTGAGGAAATCCAAGCAGGGTATCAACTGATCGTCGATCGTGAGGTTGTCGGTAAGGTCATGATCGACCTTACCTAAATAGATCATTTGTCTGGATAGGCAGCCTGACAGGCTTCTCGAAGCAGGCGCGTGCCGGATTCTGTAGTAACTTTTGTAAGCGACTTTAAAATGCACTCAGCGGCTTTTTCGCTGAGTTGCACAGGTTGATTGAGCGGTGCTTTTTCCAGCCAACGAAGACCCTGATTCGGTCGCGTTCGGTGATCCATGCCCGGTTTTGAAGGGTTGAAATCGCGAAGGACGACATGGTGCCCGCCTTGATCATTGACAATGATATCGACATTCCTATCGTTCAGCGCAGGGTCTTCATTGAGCGCTTCATGCAGCGCCGCCATCACCTCTGGCGGTAGGTTCTGATCGCGGAGTTCATCGGTTAAAAGGCGATGGATGGCGGTTGAATCCAGGACATTGGCCGATCCAGCCCGAATCACTTTGATTTTCCGCTCGGCTGGCGCTGGCAAATCCTCATCACGCAGGATCTGGATCAGAATCGTTTCTTCAGGGGCCGCGCTCGAATGAGTATTGTGGGCGTCATGGGTAATGACCGTGTGCTCGTTTAGTGTCTGCGCCTCTTGAGCGGCGCTCGTTGACGGCTGGATCAAAAGACCAGCAAAGACGATCAATAAACTGATGACGAAGCGTAAGGTTGTCGATGGCATTGGATTTCCCCCCAAAGCGTAAAATCATAAGGAAAGCGATGGAAACTGTCACGCGATAGTTGGGTCTGCCGGTGCTGCGCGCTTTCGGGCTTTTGACGCCTGATGGGATTGACGTGTTTTCACTGGCTGCAAAGGCTCAACCAGAGTGACATCCCCAGAACAAAGGGCTCAAAGCAGGGGTCTTAATGCAAGCGACGAAAACAAAATGACAATCCTGATAGTTGAATGGGTAAGGGTGTCTCGAACTTGGCGACGGGATCTCCTCCGCCAGGACTGAACGCGATGGGCGACCTGGACCTCAAGGCGACGGTTAATCTGTCAGCGAGGTTGGCAGCCCTCTGGCTTTAACAGGCTTCAAGACGTCCTGAAGACGGCTCGGATCGAAAGTGGGGTTTTCCGTTAGGCGAACCAAGTCCGCAAGGTCCGCTTGTTGATTTTGCGAAGGTTCAAGGCAATGATCCTGCCAATGAATCGAAAAAGTATTATCGAAGCAGCTTTTGATGACGCCTTGAAGCGCGTCGGAATGAGCACCCGGGCAAAGCAGCAGTAGGTGATGCCAAGCGCAGGGTAGCAGGAGCTGTTGCTGGGCGTAATGGATCCGGCCCAAGAGGTCGGCCGATCGTTCTTCGGTGAACAGATTACTGCTGGGCACGTCCCGTTCGATCAGGAGATCGCGCAAGCACTGGGCTTCGGTTCTGCCCGGGAATAAATCAAGGATATGGTGACAGCAGCCTGTGGTGATAAGACTGCTGGTTAAGCCTGCGTGAAATGTCTCGGCAGCTTGATCCGCGAGTTGGGTAAGGCTTGGCGCGGTTCGGTCAGCGTCCCCAGCAAGAATTAAGACCGCATCATAGGCGCCCATCATTGTGGGTTCATCCAAAAGGCGGCCGTCAGGTGCCTGGATCGAAGATCAAAGAATCTAGTTGGAAAAAACAAAGCCTTGATACCCCTCACGTTTAACTTGTTCGCAAATCTCGACATAACTCGGAAAGCCGCCAACATAGGGCATGAAGATTCTGGGTTTGCCCGGGACATTCGCGCCAAGATACCAAGAGTTGCAGGTCGGAAATAGGGTGCCAGCAGCGATGGCATTGCCGGTTTTGACCCAGTCTAATGTGGCCGTGTCGGTCGCTTCAATCGTTGTGGCTTGGCGCTGTTGCATCGCATCCAGACAATCCATGATCCAGTCGATGTGTTGCTCAATTGTGACGATCATGTTGGATAGCACCGAGGGGCTTCCTGGTCCTGAAACGGTAAAAAAGTTCGGGAACCCATCAATCGCGAGGCCTAAATAGGTCACGGGTCCTGCAGACCATTTCTCAGCCAGCGTGATCCCGGCTCGACCTTGAATATCAATTTTGAGCAGCGTACCCGTCATTGCGTCAAATCCGGTGGCGAAAATCAACATGTCAAAGTCATACTGCGTGCCGTTGGTGATCAAGCCTGTTGGCGTAATGCGCTCGATTGGGTGATCTTTGACGCTCACGAGGTCAACGTTTGCGCGGTTGAAAGTTTCATAATAATGGGTGTCAACGCAAACGCGTTTGCACCCGAGCACTTGGTCCGGACACAGCAGCTCGGCAGTCTCAGGGTCGGTCACGGTGCCTCGAATCTTGTTGCGGACAAACTCTGCAGCGATTTGGTTGGCGTCGAGATTGCTGCCAGTATCACTAAAGCTGCTGCTGAAACCGAGTCCACCCTCTTGCCAGCGTGCTTCAAACCGCTGCATTTGACCCGCCTCATCAAGGTCAAAAACAGATGCCTCCCAGCGGGTTTGATGGGCGCCGAACCCAGCAAACATTTGTTTATTCAGCACTCTGAAGTCGTCGTAATGCTGTTTGATGTCTTGGACATAGCCTTCGTCTATCGGGCCATTGTGGGCAGGAATGGCGTAATTAGGCGTTCTTTGGAAGACCGTTAAATGCGCGCAGGACGCGGCAATGATCGGAATGGATTGAATTGACGAGGAACCGGTGCCAATAATGCCGACGCGTTTACCGGTAAAATCAACGCGGTCATGAGGCCAGGTGCCGGTATGGTACGCCTCGCCCTGAAAGTCATCGCGGCCTTCAAAATCTGGCAGGTTGGTTGAAGAGAGGCATCCAGTTGCCATGATACAAAAGCGGCTAAAGAAAACGTCGCCTGCCGCCGTTTCGGTACGCCAGAGGTTATTCGCTTCTAAAAAGGTCATGGTCACGACTAAGGTACTGAACCGAATATGGGGTCGTAACCCGAATCGATCTGCAACATGGTTGGCATAATTCAATATTTCTGGCTGGGCGGCGTAACGCTCTGTCCAAGACCAGTCTTGTTGTAGCGCGTCATCAAAGGAGTAGGAGTACTCCATGCTTTGGATATCACATCGCGCGCCCGGGTATCGGTTCCAGTACCAGGTGCCGCCAACATCACCGCCCCGTTCTAGGACCACGGCAGACCGATTGCTGTTCAGAGCACGCTGCAGGGCGTAGAGCCCGGCAAAACCAGCACCAACAATGATCAGGTCGAGGGGGTTGGCCTCTGATGAGGCGGGGTCGTCCAAACGTGGCATATCGATCTCCGGTTGCGCCTGAAATTGAACCACGTCGGACACATTTACTCAAACCAGCAATCCGGACATACTCGGGAAACCGCAAGGGTGCTGTGGTCTGTGCGCAAAGTCTTGCTCAAGTTGAGTCCTACTTAAGGAAACCGAATGAACCGGACTTTGGTGGTGTTAACCCTGGCAGCCTGTATGGCGCAGACGGGCGCGCCAATCGTTGTGTTGCTTGGCGGCATTATTGGCGCCGAGCTTGCGCCATCGCCGGGTCTGGCCACCCTGCCGGTTGCATTGATGATACTTGGAACGGCAGCCTCAACGATTCCTGCCTCGTTCATCATGCGCCGCTTTGGTCGGCGTAAAGGATTCTTATTTGCGGCCAGCTACGCGGTGGTTGCGGGGTTGCTCGCGGCCTTTGCGGTCCAGACGGCGGCATTTTGGCTGCTCTGCACCGCGACCTTTCTGATTGGAAGCCACAATGCCTTTGTTCAGCAGTATCGGTTTGCCGTTGCCGAATCTGTTCCGGCGGCGCGCCTCGGTCGATCGTTATCCGTCTTGATGTTAGCCGGCGTTGTGGCTGCCTACCTGGGACCTAAAACCGCAACGTTGCTGCAAGATGTTGTGCCGAGTGCTGTCTATGCAGGGTCTTTTTTAGGCTTATCAGTTCTAATGGCGGGCGCTGGAATGGTTTTGTCCTTTTATGTGCCGGATTCCTGTGATTCAGAAGTCGATGATCGGGGCGGTCGGTCTTTGTGGCAAATTGCACAACAACTTGATTTCAAGATCGCGATTGTGGCGTCAGTGGCCGCCTGGAGCATCATGAGCCTTTTAATGACCGCGACGCCGGTCGCAATGCATCATCTCGATCAGTTCAGCATGATCGATACGGCTTGGGTCATTCAAAGCCATATTATGGCGATGTTTTTACCCTCCTTAGTGAGCGGCCTATTATTGGACCGCGTCGGGCCGCTTCGCATGATTACAGCAGGTGCGGGGATCTTGATCGTGTGTTTGGGGGTTGCGTTTGCGGGGCGGCACCTGATGCATTATTGGTGGGCGCTGGTGCTGCTGGGGATTGGCTGGAACTTTATGTATTTAGGCGGAACGGCCTTACTGACTCGAACCTATGAAGCCAATGAACGGTTCAAGGTTCAGGCCTGCAATGATTTTATCGTCTTTGCAATGCAGGCGGTTGCGGCCTTGTCCTCCGGGTTTTTCTTGTTCAGTTTCGGCTGGTCCTGGCTGGTTTATCTCAGCGCCGGTGTGCTCATTGTGCCCCTGGCGCTAGTGGGCTACAAACAATTGGCGCTGAAAGGCCTCAAAGCGTGAGGTAGACGCATCACATTTGCGCGCCTACTTAAAAACGGAAATTAACTTTGGATAAAGTTGGGCGAGTTCCTGGCTGAGCAGTGCAAATTGCGCATCAAGTTCCGCAAGCGCTGCTATTTCTGGCTCAAGCCCATCTAAGTCATCAGCTTGCTCGGTGAGCGCCTCGTATTTGATCTGACTCAGAACCAAGTCTTTGTCCAGGGTAAACGATAGACTCTGATCCCAGGTTAGCCTGAGTTTACTGCAGAGTTTACCGGTATCAATGTGCGCTAAAATCTCTTTGCTCTGCAGCGCGACCTTTCGACAGGTAATGCTCGATCCGTCCTCTGGGTCAAAGAGATCGCACGCATTGCCAAGCTCGAATCCGGGTGGTGGCTGATTTCTTTTTAGCCATTGAGTGAACAATTGACCTGCTGACTGCTTGGATTCGATGCGGGTGACCGCAAGCGTACCCAGGGTCATCCGAAGATAATTTAAAAAGGTGTCGACGTCTGTGGCGGACGCGCTATTGATCACCAGCAGCCCGGCCGCTGGATCAATGTAACCGAGTATCCGTCGATGTTTGCTCAGGGCCCTGGGTAGCAGCTCACTGAGGGCGGCTTCTTTAAACTGGAGCCGTTGTTTTGAGGAGGGTTTTTGACCCTCAAGGTTGGTCCAGTGATGCGATTTTTCAGAGATGAGTTCTTGTAGGGCACTGGTTGGAATCACCTTTTCTTCGCGTTTTCCGCAAAATAAAACACGATTGCCAAATTGACGGGTCAGATCCGTAAAGCCGTCGGGCAGGGGTGAAACCCAGCCGAAAGTACTTTGACTGAAGGAGCTGCAGGGCTCGAAGGCTTCATTGGCCAGCAAGTCGTCAAAGTGTTCCGGTAAGGTGTCTGAGAAACTTAAAATGGTCGCGCTGGAAAACAACATGGGGATTACTCATAAAGTGACAAGCCAGTATACGCGAAACTTCCATCGGATCATGGATCACATTCACGGCGTCGCGTCGTATACTGCACCGATGAGCCAAGAGAAAGCCAAATGCTGCAGATCGAATCCTTAAGCTGCTTTCGGCAAGATCGTTATCTTTTCAAGGACTTAAATGCCAAGGTCCTGCCTGGTCAGGCTTTGCAAATCGTGGGCGAAAACGGCGCTGGCAAGACGACTTTGTTTAAAATTTTGGCTGGATTATTTGAAGAGTATGACGGTCGGGTCATCATCGCCGACGCTGTCGGCAGTCTGTATCTGGGTCACCGGTATGGCGTGAATGATCAGTTAACGCCCGTTGAAAATTTAAAATTTTTACTCAGCCTCAACGAAATCCAGTTGGCGCCTGGGTTGCTAACGGCCGCTCTAGCGCGGTTTCAGCTGTCCGCTGAGTTCGATCAGCCCTGCGCTGCCCTCTCTGAAGGTCAAAAGAAGCGAGTCGCGTTGGCGCGGTTGATGTTGACCTCTGCTCGGATTTGGTTGCTGGATGAGGCCTTCAGTGCCCTGGATGCGCCCGGGCGTGCTGTCTTGTCCGAGGTCTGTCAGGCGCATCTTGCGTCCGGCGGGATCCTGATTTTTAGCAGTCACCAGGGTATTCCAGAGTTTGCCGCTGCGGCGCAATTGCGCCTCGAGGTCGGGTCATGATGCTGTTGATTCGAGAGCTGAAAATCATGCTCCGGTCTCCGGCTGGGGCCATTCAGTCTCTGATGTTTGCGGTATTGGTCATCGCCCTGTTTCCATTGGCGATTACCCCAGACCCTGACCAACTGGAACCCCTGGGCATTGGGTTAATCTGGGTGGTGACGCTTCTTTCGTGCTTGTTGGCAGCGGATAAAAGCCTGGCGAGCGATTATGCAGACGGCAGTCTGGAACAGATGGTGCTGAGCGACTACCCCTTGTGGTGGGTGTGCTTGGTCAAAAGTATGGCGCATTGGGTCAGTTGCGCGCTGCCACTGTTGCTGATGGCCCCCATACTGGGCGGCATGCTTGCGATGCCTTTGGATCGTATTGGTTGGCTGATGGCGTCGCTGATCCTTGGGTCCCCGATTTTGAGTTTGTTTTGTATATTGGGCGCCATGTTGACGGTGGGGTTGAATCAAAGCAGTGCTTTGCTGCCCATCTTGATCGCCCCATTCCTGGTGCCAACCTTGATTCTGGGTACCCAGTGGGCGACGACCGGGGGCGAGGCTTTTTATGGCTACATGTTGGCGGCCTTGCTGTGCCTATCACTTGTGACCCTGCCCTTTGCAACGGCGGTGGTCGCAAAAATAGCGGTTAGCCGCTAAGTCTGTGGCGACAGACCTGTTACAATTGGCGGTGAAGCTTTAAAGGTAGATCGATCGTGTGGCGCTGGTTTCATCAATGGGGTAGCCCCAAATTTTTTTACCATCGTAGCGGCGCGCTGATACCCGTCTTGGCATTGGCGAGCGGTTTGATTTTGGGTGCCGGCGTGTTCTGGGGCTTGTTGATTGCGCCTGCTGATTATCAACAAGGCGAAAGCGTTCGAATTATGTATGTTCACGTGCCGGCTGCAATTTTGGCGCAATCAAGCTACGCCATGATGGCGGTCATGGCGCTGATTTCCCTTATCTGGCGTCTCAAGATCGCGGATGCAGCCGTTCAAACGGTGGCCCCGATTGGCGCGTGCATCACGCTTTTAGCGTTGGCAACGGGATCGCTTTGGGGCAAACCCATGTGGGGAACCTATTGGGTGTGGGATGCGCGCTTAACCTCGACCTTAATCTTGTTTTTTTTGTTCGCTGGGGTGCTCGCCCTCAGAAATGCAGCCGGTCAAAGCCAGACAGCGGGTCGGGCAGCATCGGTTTTAGCCGTGATTGGGCTGCTGAACCTTCCGATTATAAAATACAGTGTTGATTGGTGGTTCACGCTGCATCAGCCAGCAAGTTTTACACTGACCGATCGCCCCGCAATGCCTTTTTCGATGTGGGGCCCACTTTTGATGATGGTTGTCGGTTTTTATGCTTGGTTTTTCTTGGCTTGGTTGATTCGTTTGCGTCATGAGCTCGTAAAACGAGAACGACGATCGGATTGGGTCCAGCAGATGATGAAACAATGAGTTTTGAAACGATAACCGCTTTTTTAGCAATGGGCGGTTATGCGACCTACGTCTTTGCCTCCTATGGTCTGACGGCTCTGACGCTCGGTGGCTTGCTTTTGGCGGAGTCCCGTCGGCATCGAGCCTGGCTGCAGCGGCAGGGTGCGCGGCGGCGGTCAGAGGAGGCCTAATCAGTGAAATTGGGCGCAATGAAACCGCAACGACGGAATCGGTTATTGCTGATCTTAGGCTTAGTAGGCGGCTTAGGCCTGGCGCTGACGTTCGTTTTGAAGGCGTTGAACAGCAATATTAATTTGTTTTATACACCGGTGCAGGTCATTGCAGGCGAGGTGCCCATGGGCGCCCGCGTCAGGGCCGGTGGCATGGTTGAAGCCGGCTCGATTCGGCGTTCGGATGGGTCCTTGGAGGTTGCTTTTATCGTTTCAGATTTAGCTGGCGCGGCTTTTGAGATTCGTTATACCGGGATCCTGCCAGACTTGTTTCGCGAAGGCCAAGGGGTCGTCGCAACCGGCACACTGAGCCAGGATGGGGTGTTTTTTGCCGAAGAAATTCTCGCCAAGCATGATGAAAAGTATATGCCGCCGGAAGTTGCGATGGCGTTGGACGCAACCAGACAAGATCCCTTGCAGCCATGATTGTTGAGCTAGGCCATTTTTGCGTTGTGATTGCGTGCCTTCTAGCGTTTTTGCAAGTTGTGCTGCCCAGCATCGGCTTAAAGCAGAACAACGCCCAGCTGATGGCCTCCGCGTCGAGTCTTGCCTACGGCGTTTTTGTGTTTACGCTACTCGGGTTCCTAGCATTGATTCACGCCTTCGTTACTGACGATTTTTCAGTTGGGTACGTTGCGAGTCACTCCAATACGCGGTTGCCATTGCAATTTAAGGTGTCGGCGCTTTGGAGTGCGCATGAAGGGTCATTCCTGCTGTGGACCCTTGTGATGTCGATTTGGACGATGATGGTCGCGCGGTTCTCAGCACCGTTAACCACCGACATGCGAGCACGGGTTTTGATTTGCCTTGCGGCCTTAGGATTTGGTTTTTATCTGTTTTTGCTCTTGACCTCGAACCCCTTTGAGCGCGCGTTACCTTTTTATCCAGCTGAGGGCGCGGACTTGAATCCACTTCTTCAGGATTTTGGCCTCATTGTTCATCCGCCACTGCTCTACATGGGGTATGTTGGCTTGTCGGTACCGTTTGCGTTCGCCATTGCCAGCCTGTGGGGAAATACCTTGGATGTGAGTTGGGCGCGTTGGTCACGCCCCTGGACGAATTTGGCGTGGGCGTTTTTGACGATGGGCATAACCCTTGGGAGCTGGTGGGCCTATTACGAGTTGGGTTGGGGCGGCTGGTGGTTTTGGGATGCGGTTGAGAATGCGTCGTTTGTCCCTTGGTTGATCGCAACCGCTTTGATCCACTCCTTGGCGGCCACCGAAAAGCGCGGCGTGTTCAAATCTTGGACGGTGCTGCTCGCGATCTTTGGGTTCTCGTTTAGTTTGCTGGGCGCCTTTCTGGTACGGTCTGGGGTTTTGACCTCCGTTCATGCCTTCGCGGTGGACCCGGAGCGCGGTGCTGCGATTTTGATGTTTTTGGTGCCGGTGATTGGGGGCTCTTTGCTGCTTTATGGCGCGCGCGCCTGGGATCTTCGCAGTCGGGTGACGTTTAAACGCTCAGGACGAGAAAGCTTTATCTTGGGCAACAATGTATTGCTGACGGTCAGTGCGGCGGTGGTTTTGCTCGGCACGCTTTATCCCTTGGGTTATGAGGCTCTGACCGGCGGCGACAAAATATCGATAGGCCCTCCGTATTTCAATGCGGTGTTTGTGCCCCTGATGCTGGCGCTCATGGCATTGATGATTTTGAGCCATCGCAGCCGTTGGTGGGCAACAGATCGATCTCTGCTGACCGCTGGGCAGGGCGTCTTCACAGCGATAGCCGCGGTCGCAGCGATTGGCGTCTCGGTTGTCATGGGGCCCATCAAGCTCTGGATCATTGGGGTCGCCTGGCTCGCGTTTATGATTCTTTTGAATTTAGGGTATGAGCTTCATCGGCGCGTCAGGCTTAAATCGAATCCATTCAGTCGATTGTTCAACCAACCTCTGGCGGTCTATGCCATGGTTTTAGGCCATGCAGGTATTGCGGTGACGGCCCTTGGCATTGTGACGACCGTGATGCTGAGTGAAGAGGCGGATCTGTTCATGGCGCCGGGTGATCGGGCCGAGGTGGGCGCCTATGACGTGCAGTTTTATGGGACCAATAATATCGAAGGCCCAAACTATGTCGCCGATAGAGGGCGCGTTGAGGTATCACGCGCCGGGGAGATCATCGCCACCTTGTTTCCGGAAAAGCGGCGTTACCTTGCCAGTCAATCGATCATGACCGAAGCGGATATCCATGTGCGTTCATTGGGGGATATCTACGTTGCGCTAGGTGAGCCGCTAGAAAATGGTGCCTGGGCGGTGCGCGTGCACATTAAGCCCCTGGTTCGGTTTATCTGGTTCGGGGGCATATTGATCGCGCTCGGCGGCGTGCTTTCGATTTTTGATCGCCGTTATCGGGCGCCGGTGGCACGATCATCGCGACAGGCGCCGCCTGCCCCGAGCCGGGAGGCAGTGCATGGCTAAACAAAGCGTCTTGATCCCGGCTTTCGTGTTCGCAGGCATCGTGGTTTTGCTGTGGTTTGGTTTTCAATTGTCAGACCCGCATCTTTTGCCCTCGCAAAAGCTTAATGACCCGGTGCCCGATTTCGAGCTGCCGAGTCTTACGGCAGTGGGCGAAACGCTTAACGCGGCGGATCTGACGGGTGAAATTTCCTTGCTGAATGTCTGGGCAACTTGGTGCCCGAGTTGTATTGCAGAACATGGGGAGCTGACTCGAATTTTTGAAACAACCGGTCTGCGCATTATCGGGGTAAATTACAATGACGACTCAGATGCAGCGCGCGCCTGGTTAAAGCGCTGGGGTGACCCTTACGCATTTCATATCGTGGATGAGGACGGGACGCTTGCTATCGATCTGGGTGTTTACGGCGCGCCTGAAACCTTCGTTGTGGATGCCGGCGGCATTATTCGTTATCGCCACGTTGGGGTTGTCACCCAAAAGGTGTTCGAAGAAACCTTTGCGCCGCTGATTCAAAATCTAAAGGATGCGTCATGAGGGGCCGCTGGGTATTGGCCGGGTGCCTGTTCTGGGTTTTAAGTGCTCCGAGTTTGGGCGCGATTGAAGCCCAGGCGTTTCCTGACGAGACGATTAAGGCGCGTTACTACGATTTGATTGCAACGCTGCGGTGCCCCCAGTGCTTGAACACCAACTTGGCGGGGTCGGACGCGATGATCGCCCAAAACCTGCGAGCCACGGTGCTGCGGCTTTTAGTGGAAGGCAAATCGGACGCTGAAGTGGAACAGTTTATGTTCGAGCGTTATGGCGACTTCATCCTGTATGAGCCGCGTTGGACTGCAAAAACCTGGTTGTTGTGGCTCGGGCCACTTGGCTTGGCTTTAGTTGGCCTGAGTGTTTGGTGGTCTATGGGCGCCTCGTCCCGCAAAGCTCGGCACGGCTTGTCCGAGTCAGACCGCGCAAACCTTAAGCAGTTGATGGATCGATGATCTCGCTTTTTTGGTTATCAGCCGTCGGGCTCCTGCTTTTAGCATCGGTCTTTGTTGTGTTGCCGCTTTGGTGGTCGGTCAAACGAACAAGCGAAGGCGCCCTGGCGCGAGCCGAAGGCAATCTGCAGTTGCACGAAGAGCGGTTGCAAGAATTAGCGCAGGCCCTATCCGCCGGGGAGATCACCAAAGCGGAGTACTCTGGGCAGGTGGAAGATCAATCTCTGGTGCTCTTGGAAGATGCTGGGCCACTCCTAGCAGCGGGTGATGCAGGGCAACGCAACCAAGGCGCAGCGCGTGGATCAAAGGGCGTATTTGCCATGGGTCTGGTCTTCCTAGCTTTGGTGAGCACCTTTTGGTTCAGCGACGCCGGGTGGTCACAAGGCGCCCTCACCGAGCTCACTTTTACCGAAAGCCTGCAGCAGAACCGGGATACGCCTAAGTCGAAGGCGGAATTAGAAGCAATGGCACGCGGTCTTGAGGCAATCCGAACTTTATCGCCCGACAACGAACAGGTTGGTTTCTACCTGGGCCAATTACAACTCACCCTCGGCGATTTTGATCGAGCCGTTGAAATCTTTGCGCCGCTCGCCGAGCGGTATCCTGAAGATGGCGATTTGGCGGTTGCGCTGGCTGAGTCGCGCTATCTGCAGCAGGGACGGCAACTGACGCAAGATCTTAGAGTCTTGTTTGAACGCGCCGTCGAGCTTAAGCCGAACAGCGTCTCCTTGCTTGAAATATTAGGTATGGAAGCCTTTAAACGAGGTGAGACAGCGCGCGCGAAACGGTTTTTCGAACGCGCGCTCACCTTCGCGGATGGGGAACGGGCAAAGCTGATTGCGACGGTTTTAAAGGGTTTGCCGGCGGCCTCTGAGTTGGTTGAAACAGACCAGGCGTCGGTTGTCAGTCAAGATGAGCCACCGATCTTGAACCCTCGACGAGTTCGAGTCACGGTGACGAAGGATCCCGCGCTGGATGTGAACCCGGCGTTAACCGTCTATGTTTTTGCCAGAGCCGTAACAGGTCCACCCATGCCCCTTGCGGTGGTCAAGCGTACCGTATCCGACCTGCCCCTGCAGGTCGTATTAGATGAGTCGATGGCAATGATGGCGGGGTTATCCATTGCGGATTTTGATCAAATCATCGTGACCGCAAAGATCTCGGAGACGGGCCTTGCAACACCAAGTTTGACGGATCGCGCCGTCGAATCGGGCGTGATTGAATTCGATGAAAGCGAGGCTGAGGTTTCATTGGTGCTGCGTTAGATGCAGCGCCTTTAATGATTTGGGTCGATCGGATCTTTTTTTTCGAGGGACTGCGCGGGCTTGGCATCATTGGCTCGTGATGCTTGCCGCTCACGGCGCAGCGGTCGGATGACTAAAAAGAACAAACCGGTACCCATGATTAAGCCAAATCCTACCCCGAAAACAATCAGTCCCACGTTAACCATCCTTGCTTGGCTTTTGTCGCTCAAGCCGATAGTAGCGGTAAACCGATGCCGATCGCCAGCTTTGGTGAAGCAATACGCGAAAGCAAGCCCGCAAGGCTCGCGCGTTGCGCTGAATCAAAGGCAGTTTGGGTGGATAAAGCTGGGACTGTTGTTGGCCTTGACGCAAAGTGCTTTTGTTCAGTCTGCGGGGGCTGAAAGTGATCCGGCTCAAGGTGTGCGAGCAGAGTCGGCACGCGCGTTGGAGCCATCTCTTGAGGTCTCGATTCAGGGATTTGAAGCCAGTATCCGGGCGCAGGCTCAGGATCTACCGGGTGCGGCGGCCGTGTTGGTTATTAATGGTAACGTCAGGCCGCTGATGCTGTTTGGCTTTCAATCGATGACGGATATTCGTCCGATAACCGAGGAAACGGTCTTCCAATTGGCCAGTTTGTCGAAGTCTTTTACCGCGACTGCGATTGCACTCGCCGTCAATGATGGACATTTGCAATGGGGCGAGCCCCTTGTGACGCGCTTACCCGAGCTTAACTGGAGTAATGCGCGGCGTGCCAAAAAGCTCAAGCTATTTCATCTCGCCAATCAGTCCTCGGGGTTGATGCCTCATGCTTACACTAACCTGGTTGAGGATGTTGTGAGTTATAACAACATCCTCAATCGGTTGCACGAGGTCCCCTTTGTGTGTGACCCAGGGGCTTGCTACAGCTACCAGAATGTTGTGTTCAGTCTTCTTGGTGATGTCTTGATGCAAGCAACAGGGATGTCTTATGCCCAGTTTCTTGAACAAAGACTCTTTGCGCCGCTGAACATGCAGGCGGCCTCGGTCGGACGGGCCACATCTCGGACGGACCAATTGGCGAGTGCCCATGTCTTGCGTGATGACCGTTGGGTCGTCGTCCCTCGAAATCAGCGGTATTATAAGGTTGCGCCGGCTGCGGGCGTGAACGCCAGTATTGCCGATATGCGGCAATGGCTGTTGGCCCATTTGGGCTTGATTGAGGGGGTTCCCCGCGCGCCCCTCGCGCAGTTGCAAAGTCGCTACATTGCCAATGAAGCGGCCGACAATCACTATCCCAATGATGACCGAATCAGCAAAGCGGGTTATGGCTTGGGTTGGCGCGTCTTTGCCTTTTCAGGTGTCGATGGGTTTGCCCATCATGGCGGCTACGTCCGCGGTATGCGCAGCGAGATGATTTTTCACCGCGGCGCCAAGTCGGGCCTGGTGTTCCTAACGAACTCTGAGCCAGCCGCTTTGAATCGATTGAGCCTTGCGTTTGCTGAATGGCTTGCAGCGCCTCAGAACGCGGAAACCTTGGCATGGGGCGACGGGATAAAACAGGCACCCTCAAGTGCGCCGTTAGGGGACCTTTGAATCACTTGGGGTAGCGCAAAGTGATTCGGTGAGACGCCGTTTAGGCGGACGCGAGTCTGGCTTAGATTCTGTTGTAAATGGGCTCGAATCGTCTCGGGCAGCTCAGCCATTAAAGTTACGAGCTCGGTGCCTGAGACATCGATACGGCCTTGGTGGGCTGCGTCTTGCACGGTTAGACCATAGTCGGATAAGAAAATGGCCAGCTGGAACACGCTGGGAAAAATTTTTCGTCCGCCGCAGGCGCCAACCGCAAACCAGTGTCCATCTTGGCTGCGACCCAGGGTTGGGCACATATTGCACAGTGGCCTGCGGCCGCCTTCAACGCTGTTGCCCCCACCGGGTCTCGGATCAAACCACATCATGCCATTATTCATCAGGATACCGGAGCTGGGCAGTAAGATCCGGGCGCCAAAAGCCGACATGATGGTTTGGGTAAAACTCACCAGGTTGCCCGCTGAGTCTGCGGTACAAATGTGCGTGGTGCTCCCACTTAAGTTGCCTTCGCCCAGGTTCTCAAGTCGATCTGCATAGGTTGTTTGCAGCGCTTTGGCCATCGCGAGATAGGCGGCGGCATCTGGCGATTCCGCAGGGGCGGGATGCATCTTCTCAAAGGTCTTCAGGGCTTGGATTAAACTGGGCCCGGCCGTGAGCGGCCCCGCACTAAAAATATCATGGCCTCGATATTGACTGTGCAAGGGTGCGCTGAGCGTGGCGTCATACTGGGCAAGGTCTTTCGCGGTGATCTTGCTGCCGGCCTCATTAAGGTCTTGTAGAACCTGCTGCGTTAGAGCGCCTTGATAGAAGGCATTGCTGCCTTCGTCTTGAACGGCGCTGAGCGTCTCAGCAAGGTTGGGTAGGGGGAGGTGGGTTAAAAGGCCTTCGAGGTCCGCCGCAGGTGGCAAGCCATCCTTGAGATAAACCGATCGGGTGCCCTCATAAGCTCGCAATCCTCGAGCAAATTGGTTGATTTTTTGACTGGCGAACCAGTCAATGGGTAAGCCGAGCATGGCTTGCTGCCGCGCCGGCTCGATCAGTGCCTTGAGTGGTAAGGTGCCAAATTGTCGGGCGGCGAGTTCAATGCCTTTTAGGTAGCCGGGTGTCGCGATGGCCAGGGGGCCGTGAATGTTGCGGTCATCAATGACTTTCGGCCAATTGAAGGCATCACTGCTGTTGCTACCATCCTGGGCGAGTGGGTAATCACTTGCATGACTGGCAAAGGGGGCCCGCATGCCAAACTCGACTTGCACGACCCGGTCTTCCGCTTTTAGGTAGGCCAGTAAGTAACCGCCGCCGCCATAGCCGCTCATCCACGGTTCCACCACGCCGAGCATCAATCCGGTCGCAATGGCCGCGTCAATGGCGTTGCCGCCCTCTTTTAAGATAGCAAGTCCTACCTCTGTGGCTAGGTAGTGTTGGCTTGCAACCATGCCTTGGGTGCCGCGCACAGCCGGTTTTGAGAGGGACCAGCTTTCTTCAGTTGTCCGCGCTTGCATGCAGCGTCTCCTTGGTTGAACCAGCAGTGTCCCGATACTGTAGTGGGTTTTTAGGGTCAGCGAAATGGTTGCCGGGCTACCCCGGGTGCTTTTTTGAAACCAATGGCAAGCTGCAGACTATCGGGCAAGGCGCCTGCCGCTTCGTTTGCGTTTGCTGTGACAAGCAGCACGTGCACCCGTCTTTGGGGCTTTGGATCCGGTTCAGGCGCATGCCAAAGGAATCATAGAATCATCATCGGATGCGCGCCGGAGGCGGTTGATAAGGCGTATACTCTTTTCTTAACGCATAAGACCTAATCACCGCTGGAGACAGGCATGGACGAGCAGAACGCAGACCCCACAGAATTCGATGTCATTGTGTGGGGTGCCACGGGATTCACTGGAAAGATTGTTGTGGAGTATTTACACCAGCGATATGGCAATCAGACGGATCAATTGACTTGGGCCATTGCCGGTCGCGATGCGGGCAAACTCCAGGCGGTTATTGAGGCGGTCGGTTGTGACAAGATTCCTTGTTTGCTGGCGGATGGCTCGGATCGAGCGTCCCTGGATGCCTTGGTTTCGTCGACCCGGGTCGTGCTGAGCACGGTAGGCCCTTATGCCCTGTATGGCAGTTTGCTGGTTGGCGCGTGTGCTGCGTCTGGGACCCATTATTGCGATCTGACCGGAGAGGTACAGTGGATGCGGTTAATGATTGATGCGCATCATGACGAGGCGGTCCGATCTGGCGCAAAAATCGTGCATACCTGTGGATTTGATAGCATCCCGTCGGATTTAGGCGTTCACTTTCTGCAGGCCGCTATGAAAGCGCGCGGGGAACGGCCGGCGAGCCAGGTTAAGTATCGCCTGGTTAAGGCGGCGGGCGGGGTCAGTGGCGGCACCATTGCGAGCATGCTGAACATGATGGATGAAGTCGCAGAAAATCCGCAAATTTTAACGGTTATTGCGGATCCTTATGCGTTAAATCCGCTGAATACGGTAACCGGGCAGGATGTTAATGAGGCTGCGACGCCGATCTATGATGATGTCTTGGGGCAGTGGGTGGGTCCCTTTGTGATGGCTGGGATTAATACGCGCGTGGTGCGCCGAAGTCATGCATTGCTCGGGATGCCCTATGGGCCCGGATTTTCCTATGAAGAGGGCACCCTGATTGGTGCTGGTCCGACGGGCTATCTGAAAGCTTTAATGGCCTCAATCGGTACGCGATTTGGCATGCTGTTATCGGCCATCGGTCCAACACGGCGTTTGCTTGCACGGCTTTTACCGAAGCCGGGTGAGGGTCCAGAGCGCGCGAAACGCGAAGCAGGGTTTTTTGAGGTTATCCTTCATGGCGCGGCTGGCGAAGGCCAGAACGGTGGGCAAATTCAGGTTCGGGTAACGGGCGATCGTGATCCAGGATATGGTGGCACTGCCAAAATGATTGCTGAGGCGGCGGTTTGTCTTGCGCTGGATCCGTTGGATGAATCGGGCGGGGTTATGACGCCGGCCGTTGCCATGGGAGAAGCGTTGATTGCGCGTTTAACCAAAAATGCCGGACTCACCTTCGAGGTAATGGATTAATTCAACGCAAAATAGCGCCGCTAAGGGACAAGCATTTTGGTCTGATGGTTTCTCGTATATGATGAGAAGACCCTGCACTCACATTGATTTGATCTCATGACCCAATCCTTTGTTCATCTACGCGTTCATACAGAATATGCGCTGGTGGATGGAACGGTCCGCATAAAACCCTTAATTGATGCCACGCGCACCGGCGGCATGCCCGCCGTTGCAACCAGCGATCTCAACAACCTTTTTGGCTTGGTTAAATTCTACAAAGCCGCGACCGCGAGAGGGATCAAACCGATCGTCGCTTGTGACGTTTGGGTCGAAGATCTCGATCCGACGATCGAGCCTTCGCTGCTGGTGCTCATCGCACAACGACAAGCGGGTTATAAAGCGCTCAGTCGATTGTTGTCTCGCGGTTATTCTGAGAACCATCATAACGGTCGAATGATTTTAAAACGGTCTTGGATTCAAGCTGATTCGGAGGGCCTGCTTGCGTTGTCTGCCGCAGCCGACGGTGATGTGGGCAAAGCGATCGTCTCGGGTCAGCTTGATGAGGCGAGACGTCGCGCCGTGTTTTGGCAAGCACTGTTCCCAGACGGGTATTACTTGGAAATTCAGCGGCTTGATCGCGCAAATGATGAGCACCATATTGCAGGCGCAGTCCAGTTGTCGGATGAGCTGGGTTTGCCTTTGGTTGCAACCAACGATGTTCGTTTCTTAAAAGCCGATGAGTTTGAGGCCCACGAGGTTCGTGTTTGTATCCACCAAGGACGAACCCTCGATGATCCACGGCGCGAGAAACGCTACAGCCAGGCGCAGTATTTTAAAAGCGCTGATGAGATGGCACAGTTGTTTTCGGACCTTCCTGAGGCCGTTGAGAACACCCATCGAATTGCAACGCGCTGTTCCGTGACCTTGCGGCTGGGCGAGTCCTTTTTACCGGAGTACCCGGTGCCTGATGGGCAGACCATGGCCGGGTTCCTGGAAACCGTGACACGCGCCGGGCTGATGGATCGGTTTGAAAAATTTAGTGATGCCAAAATGCCTGCCGAGGAACCTTGGCAACAGCGTTATTTTGACCGCCTGGCCTTTGAATTAAATGTGATTAATAGCATGGGATTCCCAGGCTATTTCTTAATTGTTATGGAGTTTATCCAGTGGGCGAAAGCCGAAGGTATACCCGTTGGGCCTGGGCGCGGCTCGGGCGCGGGCTCGTTGGTGGCTTATGCGTTAAAAATTACCGACGTGGATCCCTTAGAGTACGACCTTTTATTTGAACGGTTTTTGAACCCGGAGCGGGTTTCCTTGCCAGATTTTGATATTGATTTCTGTATGGATGGCCGGGATCGGGTCATTCAGCATGTGACGGAACGCTATGGCTATGAGGCCGTGTCGCAAATTATCACGTTCGGCACGATGGCGGCAAAAGCGGTGGTGCGAGATGTGGCCCGGGTGCAGGGCAAGTCCTACGGGCTGGCGGACAAGCTGTCTAAACTGATTCCGTTTGAGCCGGGCATGACCTTGACACGGGCCATGGAAGAAGAGCCTTTGTTGACCGAGTTCGTCCGCACAAGCGATGAAGCCGAAGAAATTATGGAAATGGCGTTCAAACTAGAAGGCCTGGCAAGAAATGTGGGTCGCCATGCCGGGGGCGTGGTGATCGCCCCGACACGCCTCACGGATTTTTCACCAACTTATAGTGATGAATCGGGTGGCGGGTTGATGACCCAGTTTGATATGAATGATGTCGAGCAGGCCGGGTTGGTTAAGTTCGATTTTCTGGGTTTGCGAACGCTGACCATCATTGACAACGCCATCAAAAGCATCAATCACAGACTTGCGCTTGCGGGTGAACCCTTAGTTGATATCGACACGTTGTTTTTGGAGGATCCGGCGATTTATCAGGATCTGCAGGCAGCCAAGACCACGGCGGTGTTTCAGCTCGAGTCCCGCGGGATGAAGGATCTTATGAAACGGGTTAAGCCCAACCGCTTTGCCGATATCGTGGCGTTGGTTGCGTTGTTTCGACCGGGCCCGCTGCAGCTCGCGGATGATTTTATTCGCCGCAAGCACGGTCTTGATGAGGTTGATTACCTGCATCCCAGTTTAAAAGAGGTGCTGCAAGATACCTATGGCGTCATGCTCTACCAAGAGCAAGTGATGCAGATCGCGCAAATTCTGGCAGGCTACTCGCTAGCGGATGCGGATCTGTTGCGACGGGCCATGGGTAAAAAGAAACCGGAAGAAATGGCCAAACAAAGGCAGGCCTTTGTTGATGGGGCCATGAATAACGACGTTTCAGAGCAACAAGCCGGCTATATTTTTGATCTGATGGAGAAGTTCGCAGGGTACGGCTTTAACAAACCTCACTCGGTTTGCTATGCGCTGGTGGCTTATCAAACTGCCTGGTTGAAACACTATTATCCAGCCGATTTCATGGCGGCGGTGATGTCCGCTGATATGCAAAACACCGACAAAATTGTCATTAACGTGGAAGAGTGCCGAGAAATGGGTCTTGTTCTAGATCCGCCCAGTGTTAACACCGGCGCCTTTCGATTTGTCGCGCAATCTAAGACGCACTTAGTCTATGGGTTGGGAGCCATTAAAGGCCTGGGCGAGGGACCTATTGAGGCCTTGACCCAAGCTCGGCGCGCGGAGGCCTTCAAAGACTTGTACGACTTTTGCCATCGGGTTGATGTCAAACGTTTGAATCGACGCGCACTCGACGCGCTGATCCACGCTGGTGCCCTGGATCATTTGGCGCCGGATGCGGCGAGTGTCAAAGATGGCATTGATGGCAGTCGCGGCTGGCTGCTGCAACATCAGGAAGAGGCGTTGCAAATCGCGGAACAAACGGCCCGTAATCAGGAAGCGGGCCATACCGATTTGTTTGGTGAACTCGAGCCGGTGTCAGCTGATCCTGTCTGCACTGATCACATTGACGCCAGTCATGTTCTGACCATGGCGACCCGCCTGGCTCGGGAAAAGGAAGCGCTCGGCTTGTATCTAACAGGCCATCCGATCGATATCTATCGCGATGAACTCAAGTATTTCGCCAGTACCCGAATCAGTGACCTGCGCGCAAGCCAAAGCGAACAGCTTTTTGCGGGTTGGGTTATTGGCTTGCGCAGTATGAAGACGCAACGAGGGACGATTGTTTTTGTGACCCTTGACGATCGAACGGCTCGGATCGAGGTTGGGGTGTTTTCCGACCTCTTGGAGGTGACGCGAGATAAAATCAGTAAAGACAATCTTTTGGTGATTCGAGGATCGGTAGCGCAAGACGATTTTTCGGGTGGGCTACGAGTGCGCGCAACAGAAATTTTTTCATTGGTTGAGGCGCGCCAGCGCGCGCTGCGAGGGCTTACGGTGCGGGTTCATCATGCCGCTCTAGATGATCAGTTTTCAAAGAATCTGGCGGGTTTGTTAAGTCTCCACCAGGAGCCAAAACGAACCGGCTGCCCCGTGATTATTGATTATTGCACCAACGGCGCGACCGCCGAGTTGCAGTTGGGGGATCAGTGGCGCGTGAAACCGAGCGATGAGTTACTCGACGGTCTTCGGGCGCAGTTTGGGTCAGATCGAGTTGGGCTTGATTATCATCAGCACAGTGGCGGTGGGTAAGCGCAATGTCCTTGCTGCCTGAAACGGCGATTCAAGCGCTTTCGGCGCCGGCAGTTGATTGCTTAATTGTCGGCTTGAGTGGCGGACTGGATTCCATGGCGCTGCTGCATAGCCTCGCCCAACTGACCGACCGGCCGCCGCTCAAAGCAATCCACATTAATCACGGTCTGCAGGCTGAGGCAGATGTCTGGCAAGCGCACTGCGAGATCATCTGCGCCGGGCTTGGGGTTGCCTTGATGTGTCGGCGGGTCGAGGTTGCGGTGAGCGGCAGTCTAGAAACCAATGCGCGGGTGGCTCGGTATCAAGCTTTTGCCGAGTGCCTCGGGCCAGGTGATTGCTTATTGCTGGCGCATCATCAACAGGATCAAGCCGAAACGGGGCTTTTTCAGGTTCTGCGTGGGCATGGCGCGATGGGTCTCCTCGGTATGCCGCAGGCGAGAGCCCTTGGCTTGGGGCAGTTGTATCGACCGCTGCTGGACGTGCCGCGGGCGGTTCTTGAAGCCTATGTTGAGACGCACAAATTAAAGTACGTGTCGGATCCCAGTAATACCGATCAATCCCATGATCGCAATTTCATTCGGCATGCGATCACGCCTTTATTGGATGAGCGCTTTCAAGGTTGGTCAAATCGCTTGGCGCGGCAGATCAGCCTTGATGAGACCGCGCGATCCCTACTCGCGGCTTTGGGTCGGGAGGATTTATTAAAACTGCAGACCCCGGGCGGTTATTCTGTTGAAGGTTTGCAACAACTCGATCGAGATCGGGCATTGAATGCGCTCAAAACCCAATTGATGGATACCGCGGGCGCGGCGCCCTCAGCTGGACAATTGCGAGTTTGTCTTAGGATGTTAGCGTCATCCCAGCCGCAAGAGCCGAAAAATCAAGCGGTGTTGGGGCATGAATACCACCGGTATCGCAACGAATTTGTTTTGGTGCCCGCGATTCCGGCGTCAAGGCAGGACGTAAGTGGCTGGCCGTTTGGACCTGCCCCAGTTGATTTAGGGGGCGCGGTGCTCGCATCTGATTGGCATTTAGGCGGCATTGATGCAGGCCTATCGGGATGCGTCTGGGCATTGGGTCAGCATGGGCAGAAGTGTCTCAAAGGGCACAATAAACGCATTCTTGACCGTCTTCGGGAAGCGAAGGTGCCACATTGGGTCAGACAAAGGTTGCCGCTGCTGACGCGCAATGGCGAGGTGGTCGCAATCCCCGCACTGCCGGAGTGGGGTTTAAAGCAAGCGGTGGCAGAAGGATTCTCAGCGGCCAAAAATAGCGCAGGATGGCGAGTGTCTTTGACCCGAGTCTAATCCGGTAGGCGGAATTTATATTGAGCCAAAGCGTCGTCGGTGGTAGTCTATAAACCCATCTCGGGCGGGTCCTTCCGCCTGATCAACAGAGATGGAAATTCTATGAGCCGTTTAATATTCGTCACAGGCGGAGTGGTTTCCTCGCTAGGAAAAGGCCTGACCGCAGCCTCTTTGGGCGCTGTTTTAGTGTCTCGCGGTCTCAAAGTGACGATGCAGAAGCTGGATCCGTATATTAACGTTGATCCGGGCACCATGAGCCCATTGCAGCATGGTGAGGTGTTTGTCACGGCCGATGGCACCGAGACCGATCTGGATTTAGGTCATTACGAGCGTTTCGTACAGACCCGAATGACTCGGAAGAATAATTTCACCACGGGCAAAGTCTACGCGGATGTGATTGCGCGTGAGCGCCGAGGGGAATATCTGGGCGCAACAATCCAAGTCATTCCGCACATCACAGATGAGATCAAATCCAGAATACTGCAGGTGGCAGAAGGGTTTGATGTTGCGTTGATCGAGATCGGCGGCACCGTCGGCGACATTGAAAGTCAGCCGTTCCTAGAGGCCGCTCGGCAGCTTCGCTTTGAAATGGGCTCTTCCCGCGCATTATTAATGCATTTGACGCTGGTGCCCTACATCGCAACCGCGGGTGAGACCAAAACCAAGCCAACTCAACATTCCGTTAAAGAGCTCCGTTCGGTGGGTATGCAACCCGATATTCTAATTGTTCGCTCTGATCACGAAATCCCAAAATCGGCCCGCGACAAAATCGCGCTCTTTACCAATGTTGAGCTCGATGCCGTGATTCCGTTGTTGGATGCCAAAAGTATTTATGAAATCCCGGCTCGACTGGCAGAAGAGCGCCTTGATGAAATCGTTGTACAAAAGCTTGGCTTCGATGTGCCGCCGGCGGATTTGTCAGATTGGCAGCGGGTTTTAGACTTGCAGCAGAACCCAAAGCATCAGATTCATCTGAAGATGGTTGGCAAGTACATGGACTTGTTGGACGCTTATAAGAGTTTGAATGAGGCATTAACCCACGCCGGAATTCACTCTGAAACGAAGGTGAACATCGACTTTGTTGATTCCGAACGGGTCGAGGCGGAAGGCGTTGAGATTTTAGCCGGTGCGGACGCTGTTTTAGTGCCGGGCGGGTTCGGCGGTCGGGGTTTTGAAGGTAAAATTTTGGCAGCCGGTTATGCTCGCCGTAACAAAATCCCTTACCTGGGTATTTGTTACGGCCTGCACGCCGCGATTATTGAATTCGCGCGGGATGTCGCAGGTCTCAAGGGCGCCAATAGTACGGAAGTAGATCAGAATACGCCCCATCCCATCATTGGGTTGATTACTGAATGGGTTAACGAGGCAGGTTTGACAGAAACCCGCTCGTTGGACTCAGACCTAGGCGGGACCATGCGGATGGGTGAGCAGGAATGTGTGCTGACTGAAGGCTCGATTGCCCGAGCGGTCTATGGTGAAGCGCGGATTAAAGAGCGTCATCGTCATCGCTTTGAGGTCAACCCAAGCTATGTTTCAGAACTTGAGCAAGCTGGGCTTCGTATTGCTGGGGTGTCGAAGGATCAGTCATTGGTCGAAGTGATCGAGGTGGTGGATCATCCTTGGTTTGTCGCCTGTCAATTTCATCCTGAATTTACGTCAACACCTCGGGGCGGTCATCCCTTGTTCTTGAATTTTGTAAAGGCGGCGCTGGCTGAGAAAATTGCGCGCGCTGGGTTGGCTGAGGCGTAAATTTAAGGCCGATAACGGCAATCGTGATCTAAATTGGATCGTGCGGGTTAAGAGCGAGATAAAGCATGGATTTATGCGGATTTGAAGTCAGTCAACAATCTCGGTTTTTTCTGATTGCAGGCACCTGCGTCGTTGAGTCCGAGCAAATGGCGCTCGATACGGCGGGGACCCTCAAAGAAATTTGTGATCAGCTGGGCATTTTTTTAATTTATAAGTCCTCGTTTGACAAAGCCAACCGTTCGTCAAAAGACAGCTACCGTGGGCCCGGTATCGCCGCGGGTTTGAAAGTGCTCCAGACGGTTCGAGATACCTTAGGACTGCCGGTTTTGACCGATGTCCATGAAGATACCCCCCTTGATGAGGTCAAAGAGGTTGTCTCGGTCCTGCAAACCCCTGCGTTTTTGTGCCGACAAACAAACTACATCCAGAAGGTTGCGTCCCTTGGTTTGCCGGTGAACATTAAAAAAGGACAGTTCCTTGCGCCTTGGGATATGACGCATGTGGTCGATAAAGCCAAAGCAACCGGAAATGACAAAATTATGGTTTGTGAGCGGGGCGCAAGCTTTGGCTATAATAATCTGGTGTCGGATATGCGGGCGCTGCCGGTGCTGGCCGCGACGGGCTGTCCGGTTGTCTTTGATGCAACCCACAGCGTACAGCTGCCAGGCGGACAGGGCGCGACGTCCGGCGGGCAGCGAGAAATGGTACCCGTTTTAGCGCGGGCCGCGACCGCGGTTGGTGTTCAGGGACTGTTTATGGAAACCCATCCAAATCCAGATCAGGCTTTGAGTGATGGTCCAAACTCTTGGCCGCTTGGGGATATGAAGTCGTTGTTAGAGCGCTTAGTGGCAATCGACTCAGTGATCAAGACAGGCTAATAACAATAAGCGAGAGGTCGCCGGGCAAAAGGGTGCGTGGCAGTGACGCGAGATCAAGGAAGGTTATGACAAGCATTACCGATGTACGAGCAAGAGAAATACTCGACTCCAGGGGCAATCCAACCCTTGAAGCTGAGATAGAGTTGGCAGATGGCAGCATCGGCCGTGCTGCCGTGCCCTCTGGCGCATCCACGGGTTCTCGAGAAGCGTTAGAGTTACGGGATAATGATCCCGCTCGCTATGGCGGCAAGGGCGTTCTAACCGCCGTTCAAAATGTGAACACTTTGATCCGAGAAGCCCTGCTGGATCATGAGGTCGAAGACCAAGCTGCACTCGATCAGGTCATGCTGACGGTTGATGGCACCGACAATAAAGGCCACTTGGGGGCCAACGCCATGTTGGGCGTCTCGCTTGCCGCGGCTCATGCCGCAGCACAGGCCAAAGGGGTTGAGCTGTACGAACATATCGCAGATTTAGACGCAACCGGCGGCCGGTATAGCATGCCGGTGCCGATGATGAACATTCTAAACGGGGGCGAGCATGCGGATAACAATGTCGATATCCAGGAATTCATGGTGCAACCGGTTGGGGCCGGGTCCTTTTCCGAAGGTTTGCGGATGGGGGCTGAGATTTTCCATGCCTTAAAGGATGTTTTAAAGCGCGCTGGACTATCGACCTCGGTCGGTGATGAAGGCGGCTTTGCGCCGAACTTGGCGAGTAATCAGGCGGCCCTGGATATGATCATGTCAGCGATTGAATTGGCGGGCTATCAGGCCGGTAAGGAAATTTATTTGGCATTGGATTGCGCAGCCAGTGAGTTTTATCAAGATGGACAGTATCACCTCGCTGGAGAAGGGCGGCATTTTGACAGCCAGCAATTCTCCGATTATTTAAAAACCTTGGTAACGAGCTATCCTATTATCTCGATTGAAGATGGATTAGACGAAAGCGATTGGTCCGGTTGGCGTTACCTGACGGACCAACTGGGGGATCAGTGTCAGCTGGTTGGCGATGATTTGTTTGTGACCAATCCTTCGATTCTCGCGCGGGGGATCTCCGAAGGTGTGGGGAATGCCATCCTGATTAAGGTGAATCAGATTGGCACCTTGAGCGAAACGATGGCGGCAATTCAGATGGCGCGGGAAGCTGGGTATGCGTCTGTCATTTCTCATCGCTCGGGCGAAACGGAAGACACGTCGATTGCGGACTTAGCGGTTGCGACATCAGCGGGACAGATTAAAACAGGCTCTTTGTGCCGCTCAGATCGGGTGGCGAAATACAATCGCTTGCTCCGGATTGAGGATCGCTGCCATGCTGTTTATAAAGGGGCACTAGAATTTAGGAATTTGAGGGTTTAGCGATTCTAAATTTAGTAAAAATCTTAAGTGCGGTATTGCTCTTGCTGGGCTGCTTCCTCCAAGTACGGCTTTGGACCGGGGAGGGCAGTTACGCGCATGTTGTGGCGCTGCAGACGCAGCTCGAAACAAAAACCTTTGACAATGAAATCAAGGCGTCTAGAAATCGGTTGCTACGGGCTGAGATTATTGATCTTCGTCAGGGGCTCGATGCGATAGAAGAAAGAGCTCGAACTGAGTTTGGATTGATCAAAAAAGATGAGACTTTTATTTTACTCATCGATGACTGAGTAGGCTTTATGCACAACCCGCTTTCGAGATTGTATGTCGTTGTTCCGGCGGCAGGGACGGGTCAGCGCATGGGTTCAGCGGTGCCCAAGCAATACCTTGAACTCAATTCAGGTCAAACCGTCCTGGGCATGACCGTGTCCAAGCTCCAATTGCTTCGCCCGGAGCGGTTGGTGGTTGCGCTGCATGCTGCCGACACATGGTTTGATGATTTGCATCTCAGCGGGGTGGATCGAGTCGTTGGCGGCGAGAATCGGGCGGCCTCTGTATTGTCTGCGCTGACGGCAATCGATGCGCGCGATGATGATCTCATTTTAGTGCATGATGCGGTGCGACCGTGCGTTCGGGTCGCAGACATCAACCGATTGATTGATCTTGCGCGGGACCATGCAGAAGGCGCGCTGCTGGCGACGCCGGTGATTGACACCTTAAAGCGAGTAACGGATCAACAAGTGACTGCAACGGTCGATCGCAGCCAGCTTTGGCAGGCGCAAACGCCTCAGATTTTCAGGTTCGAGCTGCTCAAGCGCGCGCTGCTGGCAGCGCCTGCTGCAACGGATGAGGCCTCGGCCGTTGAAGCGCTGGGTATTTTGCCCAGAATCTGTCGGGGCCGAGCCGATAATCTCAAGATTACGACCAATGAGGATTTAGCCATGGCGCGATTTATAGTCAGTAGTGCGCCGCAATGATGCGGATTGGTCAAGGCTTTGATGTGCATGCCTTTGCGCCGGTTGGGTCAGCCACGCAGTTTGCTTTGGGCGGCATATCAATTCCAGACGACCGAGGGGTGGTTGCCCATTCTGATGGGGATGTACTGCTGCACGCTTTGATGGATGCCATTCTGGGGGCCCTCGGTTTAGAAGATATTGGCCATCAGTTCCCCGACACCGATCCAGCCTATCAAAATGCCGATTCGCGTGACTTACTTAAAGCCGTTGTCCAGCTCATGCGCGACGCTGGGTTTTCGGTGATCAACGTCGATGCCACCGTGTTGCTCGAGGCGCCCAAGGTCAAGCCGTATCGGCCTTTAATGATTGCAGCCATTGCCGAAGGATTAGGCTGTGATGTGAGCTGCGTCAGCGTCAAGGCGACCACCACCGAAAAACTGGGTTTTGTGGGACGAGGTGAAGGGCTTGCGGCGCAAGTGGTTGTTTTGCTCTCGGCGAATCGTGCGTGAGCTTTTCTTTGGATTTCCCACGACTGTATGGCGAGCCGGAAGCGCATGGGGTGATTCGCGCTCGCAGCGAAGATTTCCAGGTCAAAGAGCTTTCCCTGCCGGCAAGTGAAGCAGGTGAACACAGTTACCTTAGAATAAAAAAGCAGGATACCAATACCCACTGGGTGGCCTATCAAATTGCAGCCCTGGCAGGGGTTGCTGACCAGGAAGTTGGCTATGCTGGCCGCAAAGATCGTTATTCGATTTCCGAGCAGGCGTTTACCTGCTACCTGCCCGGCCGCGAAGCACCGGATTGGATGACGTTGAATGATGATTTGATTCAGGTCCTACAAGTCAGTCGCACGCAACGAAAGTTAAGGAAAGGCGACCTCGAAGGAAACCGGTTTAAGCTCCGCTTGCGTGAGGTTGATGGCTGCTTGGCGTCTCGACTTGACCGGCTGGCCGATCAGCCCGTGCCGAATTATTTCGGGGCGCAGCGATTTGGTTTTCAGGGCGCGAATCTGGCGCTGGCCGAGCGTCTGGTGGCGAACCCGAAGGCCCGTCTGAAGCAACGCGATATGGTTTTATCCGCTATGCGGGCCTACTTATTCAACCTCTATCTGGCGCGGCGCGTCGAGGAGCATGAGGCCGTGGATTTGGCGGCCGATGGGCCGCTCTACGGTCGCGCGCGTGATCCTCAAGGGGGCGAGGAATTTTTAAATGAGGCTTTGACATCGTGGCTATCGGTTTTTCATTTGAATCGAATGAAGGCTGCAAGGCGCAAGCTCTGGCTGACGCCACTTGAGTTCGAATGGCATCGCGAAGACAATGACTTCGTGTTGGCTTTCACTCTGCCTCCGGGGTGTTACGCCACGAGCGTGTTGCGAGAAGTATTAATCTACAAGGATGGGTCGAGTGGTCGTTAAACTGGATGTGAGCGGGGTCGGTATGACGTCCCAACGTACCCGAAATCGTTTGACCGACCGGCTGCGAGAGCAAGGTATTGTCAATGAGGCGGTTTTGCAGGTGATGGCCTCAACACCACGGCATTTGTTTGTGGATGAAGCGCTTGCGCATCGCGCCTATGAAGATACCGCGCTGCCGATCGGCAATAGCCAAACAATTTCTCAGCCGTACATCGTGGCTCGAATGACCGAGTTGTTACTGCAGGATGTGCCACCAACGTCGGTTTTAGAGGTGGGCACCGGTTCAGGTTATCAGACGGCTATTTTGGCGCAGTTGATGGATCAGGTTTTCACGGTTGAGCGAATATCGGCATTGCTGGATCGCGCTTTAGGCCGCTTCAGACAGTTGGGATTGCATCAAATCAAAAGCAAATATGATGACGGCCATCTTGGCTGGGCGGAGAAAGGGCCGTTTGATGCCATTATCGTGACTGCGTCACCACGAGAAGTGCCGGCGGCGTTGCTTGCGCAATTGCGAGCCGGTGGCCGGTTGATCATTCCGGTTGGGGATGCCGAGACGCAAACCTTGACCCTCGTTACACGCCGTGACGATGGCTTTGAAACAACCTTGGTTGAACCCGTTCGGTTTGTCCCTTTGCTGGGTGGAAAGTTGTGAGCGGGTCGACGGGTTTTTTGAAGATTTTGGTGACGGGCTTAATAATGGGTATGGCCGAGGTGGTGCCGGGTATCTCCGGTGGCACGGTGGCTTTTATATCCGGCTACTACGAACGCCTGCTAACGGCGCTCAGTCGAATTCGGTTTGATTTGGTTCGCAGGCTATTGCGGCAAGGCCCTTTAAACGTATGGCAGCATTTAGATGGCACGTTTTTAATGGTGTTATTTGGCAGCATGGTGGTCTCGGTGGTTGCGTTTGCCGGGCTCATTAAAACGGCGCTGGCAGAGCAGCCTATCATGATGTGGTCGTTCTTTTTTGGTCTCGTGCTGGCCTCATCTTTTCTTATGCTTCGGCAGGTCGAGCGCAAACAAGCCGCGCAACTTATCGTACTGGCAGTGGGTTTGGCAGTGGGTTTGGTGTTGCAGCGTCTGGTACCGGTTACCGTTGTGCCAACGCCTGCCATGCTGTTTCTGGGCGGCGCCATTGCGGTATGCGCCTGGATCCTACCGGGTATATCCGGTAGTTTTTTACTTTTGCTCCTTGGGCTCTACGGCGGCGTGATCGATGCGGTTGCGAACTTGAGACTGCTTGAGCTTGCACCACTGGGATTGGGTGCGGTCCTAGGCTTGATCGCTTTCGCAAACGTTCTGAAGCTTTTATTTCATCGCGCCAAAGATTGGATACTCATGTTTTTGACCGGGCTGATGTTGGGTACGTTGGTTCGACTCTGGCCTTGGCAGCAAGTCCTGCAGTATCAACTTCAGGCAGGCGCCACAGAAAAACGCCCGTTGATTTCTGAACCCGTGTGGCCGACTGCCTATGAAAGCCTCACCGGTCAGCCAGCCGAAATCGTCTTAGCGTTATCGGCACTCTGCGTGGGTGGTGCTGCCGTCGTGCTCTTTGAACGATTTGGCGTAAGGACACAGGTCGGTGCCGTTTAAACTCGACACCCATCGTTTCTGCTTGGCGGCGCTGATGTTGTGCGCCGCGCTCTTGGTGAGTGGCTGTCAATCCAATGGCGCCCCGGCGCCGGTTGCCAACATTGGTGAACGGGGTAAAACGCACATTGTTCAGAAAGGCGATACCCTGTACTCGATTGCTTGGCGCTATGGTCTAGATCATGGACGGCTAGCTCAAATTAATCGAATTCGGAAGCCCTACACCATCTACGCCGGGCAGCGGTTGAAGTTGGCGGGTGTTCCGGCTCGATTGTCGTCGAAATCGAAGGCGTCGTCGGATAAGCCAGCGGCTAAGAAATCTGCGGCGCCCAAAACGGTGTATACCGCAAAACCCGTTTCGAAACCAAAACCTGCGTTTACGGCGAGTCGCTTGGCTTGGGCTTGGCCGGTCAATGGCAGGGTCATTTCGAAATTTTCATTGAGCGGCAGCGTCAATAAAGGGATTGATATCGAGGCAAAGGCGGGCACCCAGGTCAAGGCGGCAGAAGCTGGGAGCGTTGTTTATGCGGGTGGTAATTTAAGAGGTTACGGAAAGCTTGTGATTATCAAGCATGATGACGCGTTTCTGAGTGCTTATGGTAATAACGAGTCGTTATTGGTGAAAGAGGGTGAGACGGTAACGAAAGGTCAGGCCATTGCCCAAGTCGGTGCAAATGATGCAAAAGTCGAGATGCTGCACTTTGAAATTCGGCGACAAGGTCGGCCGGAAGATCCCGTCCGCCATTTGCCAAAACGCTAACGGCGGCGGGTCATCCTAGACGCAAAGACTAGCGTTCTAAGTGATCGATTTTTCCTTTGACCTCAGCCCATTCCTCAGCATCCTCTAAGGGATCTTTTTTCTCGGTAATGTTTGGCCAGATCTCGCACAGCTCAGCGTTAATTTCGAGGAAGGCCTGCTCAGCTTCGGGCAGCTCATCTTCTGAGAAAATGGCATCGATTGGGCATTCGGGTTCGCACAAAGCGCAATCGATACATTCGTCCGGGTTAATGACGAGAAAGTTAGGTCCCTCATAAAAACAGTCTACAGGGCAGACCTCCACACAATCTGTATGTTTACACTTAATGCACGCGTCACTGACTACGAATGTCATAAAACTGTTCCTTATCGTTATCTAAAAATTCGTTAAGAATAAAATGATGCTGACCGTGTTAGGTGTTCAGCGTAAAGCCCTATCCAGCATCCAATGCTCAAATGGCCGATGTGGGCGTAAATCCAGAGGGCATTCTATCAGCTTTTGTCGGGCTGACAACTCGCGCTTTAATGGGTTTCTTGTAATTGGTCTTTGAGCTCATAGAGCAAAGACAAGGCCTCCCGAGGGCTCAACTGATCGAGCTCAATACCAAGAATTTGACCTTGAAGCTTTAACAGTTTGGCATCCCCCTGAAACAGCTCCGACTGTTGCGGTGGGCTTGGCGGAGCGGGCGCTATTGACGGATCAATCTGTAACAATTCTTGACGCTCGAGCGAGGCCAGTTTCTCTTGCGCACTGGCAATGACGCGAGCTGGCAGTCCCGCCAGTTTGCCCACCTGAATGCCGTAGCTCTGATTAGCAGGGCCGGATTGCACGGCATACAGAAAAATAATGCGGTCTTCGACTTCGGTCGCCGTTAAATGCAGATTCTTGACCGTCTCAACGCGTTCAGGCAGTACCGTCAGTTCGAAATAATGGGTTGCAAACAAGGTCATGGCATTGATTTGTTCTGCAATATAGCAACCCGTCGCCCAAGCCAGAGACAGGCCATCGAAGGTTGAGGTGCCGCGGCCAATTTCATCCAGTAAGACAAGGCTTCGCTTGGTTGCATTGTTTAAGATGAGGGCGGTCTCAGACATTTCGACCATAAAGGTTGAGCGCCCGCTCGCCAGGTCATCGGAGGAACCGATGCGCGTGAAAATTCGGTCGATATCACCAATAATCGCTTGCTCAGCCGGCACCGGGCAGCCCGTCCGGCCTAAGAGCGCGATGATCGCTGTTTGCCGCATGAAGGTCGATTTGCCCCCCATGTTCGGCCCGGTAATGATGAATTGCCGCAAAGCATCATCAAACTGAACGCTGTTTGGCACAAAGGGCGCCTCTAGCATCGATTCGACAACCAAATGGCGACCATTTTCAATAATCAGCTCCGACTGGTAGGTCAACCCTGGCGGTGACAAGTTTAACGTGATGCCGCGTTCAGCGAAGTTGGCCAAGACATCTAGAATTGCCAGGCCCTCGGCTAGGCCTTTAAGGGGTGTAATCGCCTTGAGCAAATCGTCCAGAAGTTCATCATAGAGCTGTTTTTCTCGCGCAAGCGCCCGACTTTTACTGCTGAGGGCTTTATCCTCAAAGGTTTTAAGCTCCGGGGTGATAAAACGCTCGGCATTTTTAAGGGTTTGCCGCCTAACGTACGTGATCGGCGCTTGTTGTGCCTGAACTTTGCTTAATTCGATGTAGTAACCGTGCACTCGGTTGTAACCGACTTTCAATGAGCTGAGCCCAGTTTGCTCGCGCTCTTCCGTCTCAAGTTTGATCAAAAATGCCGCCGCGTGTTCGCTAATGGCTTTGAGTTCATCCAGTGCTGAGTCAAAGCCTTCTTGGATGACCCCGCCATCTCGCAGCACCACAGGCGGCACGGGCACAATCGCCTGGGTCAGCAGATTAGCAAGCACCGGTTGGGTTTGAACCAAGGTTGCAAGGTCGGTCACCATGGGTGCGTCAATAGCCTTCAAAACCGCACCGATCTCGGGTAACAAATTGAGCGTGTCTCGTAAACGCGCAAGGTCTCTAGGGCGAGCGCTTTGCAGCGCGATTCTTGCAACGATGCGTTCAACATCGCCAGCGCCAGCGAGCACGTCTCTGAGCGCCAGGAAGGCCGACTGCTGCTGCATCGCGCTGACCGCTTGCAGGCGCGCTTCAATCTGAATCGAGTCTCGCAGCGGCTGCGTGATCCAGCGCGCTAGTAATCGCGCGCCCATCGGGGTCTTGGTCTGATCCAGGACCGATAAGAGCGTATGCGCTCGGCCGCCTTGGAGGTTGACCACGAGTTCTAGGTTCCGTCTGGACGTGGGATCGATAATAATTGCGTCTTCGTTTCGAATGCGCCGCAGTTGTTGTAAGTGCGGTAGGTCTCGGCTTTGGGTTGCTTGCACATAGCCGAGCACGCAGCCGGCTGCGCGAATGGCAATGGGTTGATCCTCACAGTCAAAGGCAGCAAGATCCTGCACCCCAAATTGTTGCTTCAGCAGGCGCACCGATTCTTGCTCGTCAAATTCCCAAATGGGTCGCGGTTTTAGGCCCCTCAAACCGAATACGGCGTTGGTTAATGAGGGATTATCTGGGATCAAAAGTTCCGCAGGATTCAACCGAGCCAGTTCACTCTTGAAATGGTCTTCTTGCTCGGTTTGAAGGACCTCAAACCGGCCGCTACTGACTTCCATTACGGCAAGCCCAAAAGTCATGTCCTCCTTGAAGGCAGCGCAAATCAGACTTTCTTGGTTGGCCTCGAGCAAGGCTTCATCGGTCAGCGTTCCGGGTGTGAGTATCCGGACCACTTTGCGTTCAACGGGGCCTTTACTCGTACTGGGATCGCCGATTTGTTCGCAGATCGCAACCGAGACCCCTTCGCGCACGAGCTTGCCGAGGTAGCCATCGGCTGCGTGATACGGCACGCCACACATTGGAATGGGTACGCCTGCAGATTGGCCTCGACTTGTTAGGGTAATATCAAGCAGGCTAGCCGCTGTTTTCGCGTCATCGTAAAACAGCTCATAAAAATCGCCCATTCGGTAGAACAATAGCGTGTCCGGGTGCTGGGCCTTGATGCTGAGAAATTGCTGCATCATGGGCGTATGGGCGTCGGTCGTCACAAAGCGTCACTGATTAAGAATCTGCCCCAAGGTTAGCAAACGGTTAAAAGTGCTGCATCCTTAAACTTCCCTAGATCGTGTTTTCGTGGGTTCAGAGTGTTGTAATTTATACTGTACGCATAACCAGTAGTCTGTTAGCATGAGGCAACGCGCGAGCGCCAAGTGACGTTGTCAGTCTACTCGCGCGGCAAACGATAGGGTTATGTGAGACTTTAAAAAAAAACCAAGGCGACCCAAAAAACCTAAGCGGTTAAGAAAACCGGAGCCGTTAAGAAAACCGAAGGCATAAAAGAAAATTGAATCGGAAAGAAATGCAGCTCGGTAGAGAAGCCGGTAAAACAGAAGCGAGAAGCAAGAAACGAGAAACGAGAAGTAGGAAGGAAGTAGGAAGCAAGAAGCAAGAAGCAAGAAGCAAGAAGCAAGAATCAGCAAGAAATAAAAAAAGAAACAAGAAACAAGAAACAAGAAACAAGAAAACAAGACAACAGCCGCCCTTCGACCCGGGTTGGATGTTCAAGCGTATCAACCTACAGATCGCAGGGCGGTTTGTGCACAGACCAGTAACAAAGGCCGCGTTAAAGTTGCCGATGACTTGAAATGGAGAAGTAAAAATGGAAGCGACCACTGCACGGGATGCCAACAAAGATAAAGCGCTAGATGCTGCACTCACACAGATAGAACGCCAGTTTGGGAAAGGCGCAATGATGCGGTTGGGTGACACCCCCCAAGTCCAAATCCCCTCAATCTCAACGGGCTCGCTCGGGCTCGACGTTGCCCTCGGAATTGGCGGATTGCCTAAGGGCCGTATTGTAGAAATTTATGGTCCTGAGTCTTCAGGTAAGACCACGTTAACGCTGCAGGTCATCGCCGAAGCGCAGAAAGCGGGCGGTACCTGCGCGTTTATTGATGCCGAGCACGCGTTAGACCCGATCTACGCGCAAAATCTTGGTGTGGATATCGAAAATCTTTTGGTTTCCCAGCCAGACACCGGCGAACAAGCACTCGAGATCTGCGACATGGTCGTTCGATCCGGCGCAGTCGATGTCGTCGTCATCGACTCGGTCGCGGCATTAACGCCGAAGGCTGAAATCGAAGGTGATATGGGAGACCATCATGTTGGGTTACAAGCAAGGCTAATGAGTCAGGCGTTGCGAAAAATGGCAGGCAACATTAAAAATTCGAACACCTTGGTTATTTTTATCAACCAGATTCGAATGAAAATTGGCGTCATGTTCGGCAGCCCAGAAACCACCACCGGCGGAAATGCATTGAAATTTTATGCCTCTGTTCGACTCGACATCCGTCGTATTGGCGCGATTAAAGAGGGCGACGAGATTGTGGGCAATGAAACCCGTGTAAAAGTCATCAAAAACAAAGTGGCGCCGCCCTTCAAGCAAACTGAATTTCAAATTATGTACGGTAAGGGGATTTATCGTATGGGTGAAGTCGTTGATATGGGCGTTCAACTCGGGTTGGTGGATAAAGCGGGCGCTTGGTATAGCTACAAAGGGGATAAAATTGGCCAGGGCAAGAAGAATGCCTGCGAATACCTGACCGAACATGCGGCGCTGGGTGAAGAGATCGAAGGCATCATTCGTGCAAAGTTGCTCAATGATCAGTCTGCAGTCGTGGAAGAAGCGCCAATTGATGAGGCGATCGTCAGTTAAAGCCGGCAATGTGAGGTCATCGGTTTTGGAGAAAGACATTTTGGCGCGAGTCAAAGGAGCGGCAGTTGGCGGATGAACCCACGACCGCTGCGCTCCGCCGTGCGATCAAGGCGATCGAGGAAAAATCGAAAGGGTTAAAGCCGCCCCTTGGGACAAATCAGTCACCGTCGGAGGGGCACTGGGAAAAAGAGTCTTCTCAAGCTTCAGAGATTCTTGCGGAGATCTCGGTCGCCGGCGCCAGCCCCGCCTCAAACCGAAAACCGTTTAAACAAACCCGTCGCAGGCCAAACGCTTCAAATCTAAAAGCCGCGCCGTCAACGGATCTATCCGACGCGGCCGGGCCCAGCGGCGAACCTGACGACGTAGAATCAGCAAGTCGTTTGCTGGGTGAATCGGACGCCGCTGAGGTTGAAGCGACCGCGCGCGCGATGCTGCGTCGGTCTGCGCTCAACTTGCTGGCCCAGCGTGAACAGACAGCCTTTGAACTCAAACAAAAACTAAGTCGTCGATTTCCCGAGCAGGCCGCGTTACTCGATGAGGTGATCGAGCGACTGCAAGAACAGGGTTTGCAAGATGACACGCGCATGGCGGAGGCCTATGTCCGGTATCGGGTCCAGCGGGGTCAGGGCCCAATGAAAATCCGGAGTGAAATGATGCAGAAAGGGCTCACAGGCTATGACATCGATACGGCCTTTAGGCGTCAAGCACCGGATTGGGGTGCGCTCGCGGCAACGGTGTTGCAGAAGCGCTTCGGGGAAGTGGCGGAATCTGCGAGCATCGATCAAAAAGAGCGAGCAAAGCGGAGTCGGTTTCTTCAGCAGCGCGGATTTCGCTATGAACATATCTCAGCTGCCTTATAATAGACCGTTTGATGATCTGCCCTTGGGGCCGCGATGAGGCGGTGATCAGATGTCTTGCGGAGACCGAGTATGAACAGCGAAGCCATTAGAAAAGCCTACCTAGATTTTTTCGAATCCAAAGGTCATACCGTTGTCGAGTCGGCATCCCTGGTGCCTGACAATGACCCAACACTGTTATTTACCAATTCAGGCATGGTGCAATTTAAAGATGCGTTCGCCATGCTTGAGAATCGTGGTTACACCCGAGCGGTTAGTTGCCAGCGCTGCATCCGTGCCGGCGGCAAGCATAACGATCTCGATAATGTCGGGTATACCGCAAGGCACCATACTTTTTTCGAAATGTTGGGCAACTTTAGTTTCGGGGATTACTTTAAATCTGAAGCGATTGCCTTTGCCTGGGAATTCTTAACGGAAGTGCTCAAGATCCCCAAAGACAAGCTCTGGGTGACCATTCACGACAGCGATGATGAGGCCCATGCGATTTGGGTCAATGAGATTGGGTTTCCAGCGGATCGAATGACCCGGATGGGGGATAAAGACAATTTTTGGACGATGGGTGACACAGGGCCTTGTGGGCCCTGCTCTGAGATTTTTTACGATCACGGCGAGGCCATCCCGGGTGGTCCGCCGGGATCAGAAGATGATGACCTAGATCGATTTGTTGAAATCTGGAATCTGGTTTTTACACAATATGATCGCAGTGCCGATGGCACGCTGACGCCGCTGCCCAGTCCCTGTGTCGACACTGGGATGGGGCTAGAGCGTTTAGCGGCGGTGATGCAATCCGAGCACAACAATTACGATACCGACTTGTTTCAACCGGTGATCGTGAAGGCTGCTGAAGTGTTGGGGGTCCGTGATTTACAAATACCGTCGCTCAAGGTGATTGCGGATCATTTGAGGTCCTCGGTATTTCTTATCTGTGATGGCGTGTTGCCGTCGAATGAAGGCCGAGGGTACGTAATGCGCCGGATCATGCGTCGGGCCCTGCGTCATGGTCATGCCCTTGGCGCAACCAAACCCTTCTTTCATGAGCTGGTTCCTGTGCTCGTGGCTGAAATGGGTGAGACCTATCCGATGCTGATCAAAACCAGTGATCAGATTGAACGAATCGTTTTAAAAGAAGAAACACAGTTTGCCCTAACCCTCGATCAAGGGATGCGCATATTGGATGAGGCCATTGCGGGCCTTACGGATCCAGTCATTCCTGGAGCGGTCATCTTCAAACTTTACGATACCTACGGATTCCCCGCCGATTTAACCGGGGATATTGCCCGAGAACGCAATCTGTTGCTGGACATGCCGGGGTTTGAGTCGGAAATGTCAGAGCAAAGAAATCGCGCCCGAGCAGCCAGTAAATTTCAAGGCGAAGGCGTTGAAGACTTTGAAATCGATGCGGTGACGGCCTTCTTAGGCTACGAGACGTTGGATCTGACCGCATCGGTTGTTGCGATTCATGATGGCCACGGCTTTGTTGACAGCTGGTCAGGGGAAGGCGTCGTGTCAGTCGTGCTGGATAAAACCCCGTTCTACGCAGAAAGCGGGGGCCAAGTGGGTGACCAAGGCAGCTTGATCGCGGATGGGGTTGTACTGACGGTGGTAGATACTAAGAAATCTGGTAGTGCCATCGTGCACTATTGCCACAGTGAAACCGGTGCACTTGGGATTGGTGATCAATTGCAAGCGGTGGTTGCACCGAGCGTTCGACAAAACACCGCACGCCACCACTCAGCGACGCATTTGTTGCATGCTGCGCTTCGCGCGGTGCTGGGGGATCATGTTAATCAGCGCGGCTCTCTGGTCTCAGCGGATCGTCTGCGTTTTGATTTCTCTCATTTTGAAGCGGTAACGGCCCAAGAGCTGCAGGATATTCAACATCTTTGTAATCAGGAGATATTGAAAAATACCCCGATCTCGACGGATGTGATGAGTGTTGACGCTGCAAAGGAACGCGGTGCCATGGCGCTGTTCGGTGAAAAATACTCTGAATCCGTGAGAGTTTTGACGATGGGGGATGGCTTCTCGATGGAACTTTGCGGCGGCACCCATGCGCTGCGAACCGGTGATCTTGGGTTGCTCAGAGTCCTGTCAGAGCAGGGCATCGCCTCTGGTGTTCGCAGAATAGAAGCGGTTGTTGGTGAACAGGCACTCAGTGCAATTGCAGAAACAGATGCCTTCGCCAACGCGGTTTCAGTCGCGCTTAAAACGGATCGAGGTGCCGCCTTGGCGCGTCTGGAACAAGTAATGGATCACAATCGACGCCTTGAAAAAGAGGTTGCGGCTTTGAATACGAAGCTGGTGAGCGGTGAGTCTCTGGATGCCGCCGATGCGGTGTTTGAGGTTCAAGGGATTCCCGTTTTAGTGAATTTAATTGATGGCGTCGATCCAAAAAGTCTTCCGGATGCGTTGGATCAGCTCAAAAATAAATTGGGCCGCGGGGTCGTGGTGCTTGCAACAGCACAAGCGGGTAAAATTGCGCTCGTGGTGGGCGTCACGAAGGACCTCACTGGGCAAGTGCATGCGGGTGAGCTGGTCAACCATATTGCGCAGCAAGTCGGTGGTAAGGGCGGTGGTCGACCGGACATGGCCCGAGCAGGCGGCAGTGATGTGGATGCGCTGCCAGCTGCTTTGGCATCCGTTGAAGGGTATCTAGCGGCTCGTCTTGGCTAGAATCCAATATAGAATTGGGGCTCGGCTTAACGCCTGAGCCGTGAGTGTTTCGTTAATTCGTTATAAAGAGGGTTGATCATGGCGCGTTTTGTCATGAAATTTGGTGGCACGTCGGTTGCGAATATTGCGCTCTTAGAGCGCATCGCTGATCGTGTTCAGCGGGTTCAGAAAGCCGGGCATGAAGCAGTGCTCGTAGTGTCTGCCATGGGCCACGAAACCGATCGGCTGGTTACGCTGGCTGAGTCGGTCGACTTCCAATCGCTTGCAACGCGCCGGGAGTTGGATGTGCTGTTGGCAACCGGTGAGCAAGTCACAATCTCCCTTTTGGCAATGATGCTGTTAAAAAAGGGGCTTGCGGCCAAGTCGTATCAAGGCCATCAAGTGCGAATACTCACCGATGAGGCGCACAGTCGGGCGCGGGTGCTGAGTGTCGAAACCGACGAGCTCGAGCTTGATTTATCAAACAATATTGTGCCGGTCATTGCTGGTTTTCAGGGCGTTGCACCCAATGGCTGGACGACGACATTAGGTCGGGGCGGCTCCGATACAACTGCCGTGGCGGTTGCCGCGGCATTGAATGCCGATGAATGCCAGATTTTTACGGATGTCGATGGTGTTTATACGACCGATCCCAGAGTCGTGGCTGAGGCGCGCTGTATGACGCGGATTACCTTTGAAGAAATGTTGGAGCTCGCCAGTTCCGGCTCCAAGGTGTTGCATACGCGCGCCGTTGAGATCGCGAATAAGAATCAGGTGTCGCTCAGAGTGCTCTCTAGTTTTAATGATGTTGCAGGAACGCTAATCACCGCCGAGGATAATATTATGATGGAAGCGCCTTTGATTTCAGGGATCGCGTTTACCCGGGATGAAGCCAAGTTGACCTTGCGAGGCGTGAAAGATCAACCGGGGATTGCCTCCAGCATCCTAGCGCCGATTAGTGAAGCTAATATTGAAGTCGATATGATTGTCCAAAATATTGGCGCCGATTTTAGTACTGACTTTACCTTTACGGTTGCGCGCGCAGATTTTGAATTGGCCCAATCTATTTTGACAGCGGTCTCCGAGAGAATTGGTGCGCAAGAGGTTTTGGGCGATGAACGAATCGCAAAGTTGTCGATCGTCGGGGTGGGCATGCGCTCGCATGCGGGGGTTGCGGCGCAGATGTTCGATATTTTGGCGAAAGAGTCTATTAATATCCAAATGATTTCAACTTCTGAGATTAAGATTTCAGTCGTGATCGATGAAAAGTACTTAGAACTTGCGGTTCGGGCCTTGCACGCAGGCTTTGGTCTCGAGGCGGATCTTGGCGCTGAGTCGGCGTAAGTCCGGCAGGTTAGCTCGGGTTGAATTAAAGTTGTTTGCTGTGAAGGGCCAACCCGGTCTGATCGTATTGTCTATAAGATGGACGGCCGCTTTTCTATCGCTTACACAAACCACCTATCAATCGTGCCTGTGCGTGCGAAAGCATTTGAACGACTGCGCTCGGCATTGGCCATGATCCTTTTAATTTGTCTGATGTAAGGCAGCTAGATTTCGGTTAGGATCGAAATAAAGCGTTGATTTCTGGTTTCAGTAGGAAATCAAAGAGCGCAGGCCAAAGGAGGCTAGATTGCTCATTCTCAGCAGAAAGGTGGGAGAAACACTTGTCATCGGGGGGGAGATCGAGGTGACAGTGTTAGGGTCTAAAGGAAACCAAGTTCGGTTGGGTATCAAGGCGCCCAAAGAGGTGTCGGTCCACCGCGAGGAAATTCAAGACAAAGTGCGCGCTGAATCGCTGGAGTGAGGCGTCCGCAGTTCGGATCAAGTGGACTCATCTTGGCAGTGAAGCCCAGGCGTCGGGGCAGGTTGTTATAGCGGAATCCTGCTAACCTTTAAAATACTGCGTAAACGCGCTTTTTGATGCCGTTAAGGCCTGTGAGGTTGTTGGCTGGGTTGTCATCCCATCACCCTGATGGGCACTGCCGGCTCGATGTGTTTTTAGTCAGCCTGTTGCGCACCAGACAAGCGCCGAACGCATGACGTTAAGCACGTTGATAACGGCCTTCGCCTGAACGACCACCAATCATCAGTCTTTCAAGATCGGACGCTAGTGGGTGACGCGTCTTATAAGACTTGGATAACCCGTGATCACCAGATCGGATCCGAGATAGCCATTGTCGACCAACATTTTATGGAGCGTTGGCAGTCGGTAAATCGGAACCGACGGTAGTAAGTGATGTTCAAGGTGGTAGCCAATTTGGTGGGGGGCGATCAAAAGCCGCTCCCACCATTTCGTCAAAATGGTGCGGGTATGGTCTCGAGGGTCAAGGCTTTGTCCGTTCGGTACCGCCGCATGTTCGCCAATCTGGCGCAGTCTTGTGCTCAACATGTGGGTGGAGACGAACGCGCCGACCCATACAAGGTAAAGCCAAGGTTGGCCAAGCGCCGTGAGCAGTCCTAGAAAGGCGATATTGGTAATGAGCCCGCCGCGAACGACGCGCTGGCCTTCCGCGTTCAACGTGTTATACCGGACAATCGAGCGGCCAATAGACCGCAGCCGTCGCCAGCCAGTTTGCCCGGATAGGTCGCGCCAAACTTTGCGCCGAAAACTTTTTTTGCTCACAGGATACGCCGCATAGTTTTTGAGATCCGGATCATCGAGGGTTCCGGCAAGTTGATGGTGTCGTAAATGGCCCTTCATGTAATCGGTTTTGCTTGAAAACACCCAATAGCCGGATAGCCAGCGGCCCACAAAATCGTTCAAGGGTTTTGATTCGAAAAAGGTTTGATGGCCGGTCTCGTGAACAATAATGCCGAGACTGAGTTGGCGGCAGCCAACCACAAGGATTGCCAGCACGTAAGTGACTGGGTTTGGCAGCAGCGCAGCCGCACTGAGCGCGCTCGCGATCAGTACCCAATCCGACAGTACAATGCGCCAAGCTTGGGCTGAACTCTTTCGCGTGACCAGGTCCAGTTGTTGTTGGGTTAATCCATGCATGCCTGCAGTATAAGTGGGTAACCATAAGGGTCAAGTGATCACGGCTCTGATGATGTTACTTGGCGCGGTTTTGGCAAGCGGGCGGGCGCGGTTTTGGCAGGAGGGCGGGCGCAACCTGACAAGCAGTTGCTCACAACATTAACCGCAGCCGGGTGATGAGTCTGCGATGGTCGAGCTGATCATCGTCTTTGCAGGTGCGGCAAGTCTGCGTTTGTGCCACAGCCAATCTTCGCGTTTTAAACCGGATTATCGTCCGAAAACCAGACCGGTAAGGGGTTGTGATTCGAGGCCTGTCAGGCACAATGAAAGGCCTCGTTTGGCGTAAAGTCCAGTTGTACAAAGGTTCATCGATGAAAAAGATTGCGATAGTGGGCGGCGGAATTTCGGGTCTGACGGTTGCCGAACGGCTTTCTGAGCAATTTGAGATCACGCTCTTTGAGCAAAATGATTATCTGGGCGGTCACACTCAAACCCACCAACTTGAGATTGAGGGGTGCTCGCGGGCAATCGATACGGGGTTTATTGTCTACAACGATCGAACCTACCCCAATTTTATGGCCTTACTGGCACGCTTAGGCTGCGAGGGTCAGCCGACTGAGATGAGCTTTAGCCTGAAGCGCCCAAACTTAGAATATAACGGTCACAGTTTTAAAACCTTATTCGCCCAAAAATCGAATCTGTTTCGGCCACGTTTCTGGAAGATGCTAAGGGATATTGTAAGGTTTAACCGCATCGCTCGGTTGGTACTTGCGACTGACCCGGAACCGTTGATTGATTTTTGTCGGCGCGAAAAGTTTGGGGACGCCTTCATATTCGATTACTTAGTGCCGATGGCGGCTGCTATTTGGTCCACGGGCGATGACGGTATCTTGGCGTTTCCAATTGGCATGCTGAGCCAGTTTTTTAATCATCATGGGTTGCTGGATCTTGTGAATCGCCCTCAGTGGTATGTCGTTCAGGGCGGCTCTGATCAATATGTCAACGTGATTCGGAATCGATTGCAGGACCTGCGATTAGGGTGTCCCGTGCGGGCCGTCACGCGCGAGAAGACCCGCGTTTGGGTCACAGCAGGGGCAACCGTTGAAGCGTTCGATGAGGTTGTCTTTGCTTGTCATTCAGGGCAAGCGCTCGCGTTATTAACCGATGCTTCAAAGGCGGAGCGTGACGTGCTCGGGGCGATGGGGTATTCAGGTAATGAGGTGGTCCTGCATCAGGACGCAAGTGTCATGCCGGTGCGCCCTGAGGTTTGGGCGAGCTGGAACTATCATGCGCCACTCGGCGCAACCCAAGCCAGTCTGACTTACTATATGAACCGGCTACAAGGTTTTGCCTCGACGCAACCGGTGCTGGTGACCTTGAATGATGCGGGCACGATTGATGAGAACCTCGTGCTGAAACGCGTGCATTACGAGCACCCGGTTTTTGATGCGGCAATGCTGGCGGCCCAAGGCCGCCATGGGGAGATTTCGGGTGTCGGTCGCACCCATTACTGTGGTGCTTATTGGCGGTATGGGTTTCACGAAGACGGGGTCGTTAGCGGCCTGCGGGTGGTTGATGCGTTGGTTGCCAATGGTGCTTGAGGCGGCGATCTATGAAGGCGCGTTGACCCATGCCAGGAGCACACCGAAAGCGCATCGGTTTGATTATAACTTTGCGACCTTCTACTGTGATCTTGAAGCCATTCCCGCGCTCTGCGCGCGCTCGCAATTGTTATCCCATGAACGATTCAATTGGGTCAGCTTCCACCGGCAAGATTATCTGCCTTCGTCTCGGACGCTTCGAGACGAGGTTATTCATCAAATCAAGGAAAAGACCGGTGTCACGTTTAATGGCCAGATTGCGTTGCTGGCGAATTGGCGATCCTTTGGCACTTTAATGAACCCCATTGCATTGTTTTACTGCTTTGAAGATGATCGCTTGACTCAGGTGGTGGCGGAAGTACACAACACGCCTTGGAATGAGCGTTACGTTTATGTGGTGCCCATAAGCGCTGACATGACGTCGCCAAAACAGTTTCATGTTTCGCCCTTTATGCCCATGAATACCCAATACCATTGGCAATTATCTGCGCCCGACGCCGCCTGCCGCGCCCAGATCCAAGTGAGTCGGCTGGGGCAGGTATTTTTTAGCGCTAGTTTTAACCTAGGTGCGCAGCGCTTTTCATCAAGTAATATCAGGCGGTATTGTTTGACCCGCCCATTTCACACGCTGCAGATCATCGGTAGAATTTATTGGCAAGCGTTGAAATTGTTTTTAAAGCAGGTGCCTTTTTACAGTCACCCCAATCAGAATCGATAGGTGCAAGTATGACGATCAATAATGATCACAGCAGGGTCATAGGGGCTGATAAGAACCTGCCGTTCAGCGTCTGGCGGCCACGAATTTTGACGGTGCTATCGAAAATCACGGTTGGACGCTTAAAGCTCTACGAGGGGAAGACCCAGCTGCTTGATGTGGGATCCGCGCCAGAGCAGGAGCTGATAACGGTTACCATTGTGTCGCCAAAGGCCTACCAATCGATGGCCTTAGGGGGCTCGCTTGGCGCGGCCGAGGCTTATATGGATGGCGATTGGGCGTGTTCAGACCTCTTGGCCACCCTTGAGCTATTTTTGAAGAATCGTGACGTCTTAGGCAACTTGGATGGGGGTTGGGCCGTTTTCAAAAAGCCGATGTTGCGGGTGCAGCATTGGCTCAATCGGGATACGCCTGCGCAAAGCAAGCGCAATATTGCAGCGCATTACGATCTGGGGAATCGCTTTTTTGAGCAATTTCTAGATCACACGATGATGTATTCCTCGGGGTATTTTCAGGATGCAACGCAATCGATGGGGGAAGCCTCAGAACAGAAAATGGACCTGATCTGTCAGAAACTAAAGCTCAGCGCCTCGGACCACCTCCTGGAAATTGGCACGGGTTGGGGCGGTTTTGCCTGTTTTGCTGCGCGTAACTATGGCTGCCGAGTCACCACAACCACGATTTCGAAAGCGCAGTTTGAAAAAGCCAAGGCGCGTGTTGAAGCCGCATGTCTTGAGGACCAAGTGACGTTGTTACAATCTGATTATCGAAGCCTTGAAGGCCGGTATGACAAGCTCGTGTCAATCGAGATGATTGAAGCCGTGGGGCTAGACTATCTGCCGCAGTTCTTTGAGGTTTGCGCGAGCCTGCTCAAGCCGGGCGGCAGCATGTTGTTGCAAGCGATAACGATTGCGGAAGAACAATTTGAGTCAGCCAAGCGTTCGGTTGATTTTATACAGCGCTATATTTTCCCTGGGGGCGCATTGGCGAGCGTCAAGGCGTTGGTGGCGGTGAGCGCTGCCGATCGAGCAGGCTTTAGATTATATGGGCTCGAAGACTTAACGCCGCACTACGCGCTGACCATGGCGCGATGGCGTGACGCTTTCGAGGCGAATCTAGGCGAAATTCAGGCGCTCGGATTGTCCGAGACGTTCCTGCGCATGTGGCGCTACTATTTCTGCTATTGCGAAGCGGGGTTTCGGCAGCGTGCAATCGGCTGTGTGCATATGCAGCTACATTTACCGGGATTTCAACTTGAGGTGGCAGCACATGATTAATTTAGTGGACTGGGCAGAGCGCGGTAGGATCCCGGATGTCTTGCTGAGGGTGGGGATGCGGCGATTGCTGGTTAAGCGACTCGTGCAGGATCAGGTGAATGCGACGCCCGCAGGCAAGGCAGCCTTTGTTGCGTCAATGAGGGCTTCTGAATTGGCCGTCGGGACAACGGATGCGAACCACCAACATTATGAAGTGCCAACGGCTGTGTTTCAGCGCATGTTGGGCCCTCGTCTCAAGTACAGTTGCGCGCTCTATGAGCAAGGCAATGCCAGCCTTGCCGAGGCAGAGGAGGCGATGCTGAAACTGACCTGCGAGCGCGCGCAACTGGGGCCGAATCAACAAATTTTGGAGTTGGGGTGCGGATGGGGTTCACTCACATTGTTTATGGCTGAAGCCTTTCCCGATAGCAACATTACGGCGGTGAGCAACGCGCACTCCCAAAGACAGTTTATCGAGGCTGAGGCACAGGCCAAAGGTCTGACCAATATTACGGTGTTGACCCAGGACATGAACAACTTTGAACCGGACGGGCAATTCGATCGAGTGGTGTCGATTGAAATGTTTGAACATATGCGCAACTACCAGCGCCTGCTGGACCAGGTTTCAAGCTGGCTGGTGTCGGACGGATTGTTGTTCTTCCATATTTTTTGTCACCGTAACCAACCGTACTTTTTTGAAGACGACAGCCAGGAAGATTGGATGGCCAGGCACTTTTTTACCGGCGGATTAATGCCGTCATTGGACTTGCCCAAACTGTTTGAGGGCAAGCTGCAGCAGCGCAAAGTGTGGGTGGTCAATGGTCAACATTATGCGAAAACGTGCGCGGCCTGGTTGCATAACCTCGATCAATATAAGGCGGAAATACTGAAAACGTTGACGGCCTCGGATAATCCGGATCCAGCGTTAATTCTTTGGCAACGGTGGCGAATGTTTGTCATGGCCTGTCAGGAAATGTTTGCGTTTCAAGGTGGCGAAACCTGGATGGTCGGACACTTTCTCTTTGAAAAAACGCGTCAAGAGGTGATGCCTGACGCAGCTTTAGCCGATCTTTAGAGCGAAATGCTGAAGCCGAGGGCCATAGAACGACCTCGATTAGGACGTGCACCATAGGGTTGGCGCGCCACCAAATTGTTCTGATCCGTCACGTTTTCGATCTTTGCAAAAATCGCTGTGCGGGCATTCAGCTCGTAGTGGCTGGACAAATCCAGGGTGGCCTGTGATTGGGTTGTTTCAAACAGCGTGCAGCTTGCCTTAACGCAAACCGCATCTTGATAGCCAAAGTCTAAGAAGTGTGACCAGCGCGTGGTCAGAAATCCAAGGCCAATATGTAACTGATGTTGGGGTAAATAGGGGATCGGATCGCCTGTGCTGACGTCGCCAAAGAACGCGGTGTCGGCGATGTCAGTGTCGAAATGGCCATCAAGATAGGTGTAGTTTAGATTCACCGAAAAGGTGAGTCCGGTGCGGGTTGCGTACTCGCGTTGCGCGGTAAGCTCAAGGCCCTGAACGGTTGCCGCATTGCCGTTGAAGCTATCGCCCGGGGTGCATTGTGCGCCTGAGGATGCTGTGCACTGGCCCAGTAGATTGTCGTAATCGCTGAGGAAATAGATTGCCTCGAGCCCGGTTCGCCCACTGCTTCTAAACCCTAATTCATAATTCACTGCGGTTTCGGGCTCGACGCCTGGGGCGTTGCTCGGCGTTGTAAACCCTTTGTGCACGCCTGCAACAACCGATACCGTTGGCGTGAGCGGCCATAGTAAACCAATGCCGGGCAGCAGTACCTGCACTTTGTTCCTGCGCTGATCACGCAGGTTATCAAGGCTGCGGTCTGCGGGATCGGTTGTTCGACTGGCTTGGGTTTCCCAGCGCGTTCGATCCTGGCGAATCCGCTCTAGGCGCAGACCCGGTGAGAGCACAACGGACTTGAACGTGATACGGCTTTGAAAATAGGCCGCCACCGCTTCAGCGGTTTGTCGTTGATTGCCCGCATTACCCCAGCGCCCGAGGTCATCGAGCAGGAGTTTGCCTCGGCTTTGATGGTAGGTGCTATCGCGTTGGAGTCGGTCTTCACCATCCTTATGCAGGCGCAGACCAGCCTCAAAATCATAGTCGATCGATTCGGTCTGAAGGCTGTGGGTGAGCTTGGCTTGAGCGCCCCGGGAGAAATATTCCCGGGCATTGGCGCGAAGTCCGATACTACCCGGGGCCGTGTCCTCGGCGCCGTCCAAAATACTTTGATAGTCTTCTGCAAGACTTGCGTCAGTCGCGGTATTAATCGCTTGAATGACCGCCAGCCAATTTTTGCCCGCGAAGGTATCAGCGTCCTGGCTGCCATCAATATCAAGTTTTTCGGTCTTGAACCAATTTCGGGCGTGCTCATTGTTATACAGCGCGACCTCTAACTCGGTCGTTGGTGTCATTTTAAAGCGGTAAAAGAGCACCTGTTGTTGATGATCGGTCTCGATGGCATCCAGTTCTGATAAACCATAACGACGGGTGGGGGATTGCCCGAAATCCTGATCCGTCAGGCCCAAGTAGCTTTGATTGGAGGATTGTTGCGTCGTTTGCAGTTTTGCGACCCACTCATGCCGTGCATCATTGGATCGCACTCGCAGCTTGGCGGTATAGTCGGTTATGGATAAACCTGTGTTGCGATCACTGCGATCGATTGCTTGAAAACCGTCAGAACGCCAATGATGGGCGTCGACCAGCAGGGCAACTTGATCACCCAATGGTTGCTGTGCGGTAAAATGCAGTCTTTGGGTCGCGTCGCTTCCGGCCTCTGCAAACAGATCCATTTTCGCGCGGTCGGCGAAGGGTGTAGAAACGAGGTTCAAGGCGCCGCCGATGGTGTAAGGCCCTTGTGAAATTGCAGCGGGCCCTTTTAAAACTTCAACTGCATGCATCCGGCCCATTGTTGGAAAATAATAAGCCGAAGGCGCTGAATAAGGCGCCGGTGCAATCAAGATGTTGTCCTCGAGCAACGTAATGCGGCTGCTGCGTTCGCTGGCAACCCCACGAATGCTGATGTTTGGACGCAAGCCATAACCATCTTCGATTTGAAGAGAAACGCCGGGCACTTCGCGCAGTACTTTTTGGATGTCCGAATGATGGAACGCTTCCAATCGCTCAGGGCCGATAAAGCGTGCGGCGCCAGTCATCTGCTTTGCCCCTGCAACCGAGCCAACAATGGTGATTTCTTCAATTTGAGCGCTTTTTTGATCTGAGACATCAGCGTTGGCCAAGAGGCTTGTGCTGAGGGCGGCGATTAAACTCAGGCCGCAGCAGCCGATAAAGCGAAACAGTTTGGACATGACACGACAAGATCTAATTTAGAGACCGGGATGCTAATCTAAATAAGAATCATTATCAATTGCATTTGGGGCTTTTTGCCTTAAACAACCGCCTGCAAAAACCGGATCGATTTTACCGGGAAGGGGTTAATCGGTCTCCGAGCGCTGTTGCGCGGATTTTTGACTTGCGATTCTGCTAGAAAGGCTCATCCTCACGGCCCACGCCGGCTCGAAGCAACGCTTTGAAACTGCCTTGAACGTCACGTTGTCCCGTCACAACCTGCATAACCTCCGCTGCAATGGGCATTTCCACCCCAAATTGCTCAGCGAGCCGCATGACCGCGGGCGCGCTTTTAATGCCCTCAGCCACCATAAACATGTCTTGAATGATGCTGTCGATGCTGTTGCCCTGCCCAAGTCTGAAGCCGACGGTATGATTTCGAGATTGCGCGCTGGTACAGGTTGTGACCAAGTCGCCCATTCCTGCAAGTCCTGAAAACGTTTCGGCTTTCGCGCCCATTGCCAAACCGAGACGGGTCATTTCTGCCAAGCCCCGGGTGATGATCGCCGCACGGGTATTGTTACCCGCCCCTAGGCCATCGCTCATGCCCGCGGCAATCGCAATGATGTTTTTGAGAACGCCGCAGAGCTCGCATCCGATGACATCCTCATTGGTATACACCCGAAATAAGGGGGAATGGAAAATACGTTGCAAGTGACTTTGATCGCAAGGGTTGGGGGTTGCCAGCACGCTTGCCGCCGCAAAACCCGCCATAATTTCCTGAGCTAGGTTGGGGCCGGTTAAAACCGCCGCAGGGTGATCAGGACAAACGGCTTGAATAATTTCGGTCATTCGTGCGCCAGTTGAAAACTCCAAACCTTTGCTAAGAGATACGATCGGCGTCAGAGGGTCTAAATAGCGTGCGGCATCGGTCAGTACCGCTCGAAAATTTTGTGCGGGTATGGCCATTACCAAAACCGATTGACCCCTCGTTGCGGCCTGTAACTGATCGGTTGCTTGCAGCTTGGGCGATAGCGGGGCTGATGAAAGATAGCGGTCGTTGGTATGGTGGGCGTTGATTTCATCCGCAATATCTGAATTTCGAGCCCAAAGTGTGACGTCGTAGCGACGAGACAATAAATGTGCAACGGTGGTTCCCCAGCTACCACCGCCGAGTACGCCGATATTCATGCTGAACTCGATTGGTATAAGCAAGCAATGGTCTTCAAATCCTGAACGAGCTCGGGCGGGGTATCGGCCGGCAAGCTGATGCAATCAACCAGGCCACCAAAATGCGCTTCAATGCTGGATTTGAGGCGGTCATAGGGTGCAACGGCTGCGAATTCATGAACGAGGTCATCCGAAATCCGCCGAGTCATGTCATCCCATCGGCCTGCTTTAGACAAAGCGTTGAGCTCTTCGCCTAAGTCTTGCAAGCCATGACTTGCGAGGACGGGCCAATAAGAGGGGGTTGAGCCATAAAACCCGATTCGTGCTCTAACCCACTCGAACTGTTTGTCGAGAGCGGCTTGGTTGGCGCCGGTGACCACAAAACCACCACCGGAGATCTCAAATTGCGCCCGGGCATACCCTCGAGCGTCGAGGCCTTGGTTGATGCCTGGCAGGATGGATTCCGTCAAATACTTTGGCGTACAGAAGGCATGCAGCATGACGCCATCACAGGCGCTTGCCGCAACTTTCATCATGGCGGGCCCAACGGCTGCTATGTGTAACTTGGGTAACGCACTGGTTAGTGGCTCGGGCGTGAAATTGGGCGTCATCAGGCTGAACTGATAGTGCTTACCCTCATATTGCAGCGGTGTGCCATCCCGCCAGCAAACCCAAATCGCTTGGATTGCTTCGATATATTCCCGAAGTCGGGGCGCGGGCGGGGACCAAGGGACGCTGAACCGTCTCTGGTTATGGCCCTTCACTTGGCTACCTAGGCCCAAAACGAACCGTCCGGCTGTGGCGTATTGCAGATCCCATGCAAGACCGGCTGCCACCATTGGGCTGCGGGCGAAGGCAATTGCCACATTGGTTCGCAGCTCCAACTGCTGGCTGTGCACCGCCGCGATGGCCAGCGGTAAAAATGGGTTGTGACGGTTTTCTTGAGTTGATAAGCCTGAAAACCCGTTGTGTTCTGCCGCTTGGGCTAGGCTGGGGATGTCATTGAGACGCTCGGCGGGGACGCCAGTGAGGATTTTCATAGCTGATCTGCCTGAGCAAGGACGTTGATAGTCGCACAGATTTTCTAACCCTCGCAACCTGGGCGAAGGCTGGGGCAGCGTTTTGATTGCTCGGAAATCTCTAGGCGCTAAGAGATTAAAGCCTGAATGCCAAAGGCCAAATACGCCAAGAACACCGTCAGTGCGATGAGGCCTTGGGTATCAATGAGGGGTGATTTGAATTTCATGAGGGAGATGGTAGTCAAGGCGCGGTAGGCAGAGAAATACCGATTTCGCCTATGCTTAGCGCCAAGGACGCTAATCATCACGGGCAGTTAGATCTTAGCGTCCTAGGGTACGAGGGTCATCACCAAAAATAGGGCGCTTGGCGCGACCAGGCACCACAATCCGGTTGCGAAGACGAATAGCCTCGGCTGAATACTCCGCAGGGTTGCGAGCGAGATTTCTAGCCCGATGAGAAATAACGCCAAAACCAATAGTGCTTTTGAGAGCCAGGCGGCACTGACGAGTACGAGCGTGGGCAAACTGATCAGTGAGCCCATGATACTGGCGATGACAAATAGCAATACAAAAGGCGGTAGCCCGATGCCGCGACCCTTGCGGCGATAAATGACGCTGAGCAACAGCGCCGTCGGGATCAGCCAGAGGGTTCGACCGAGTTTGAGGGTCGTTGCAATTTGGGCCGCCTCGTCACCGTAGAGCTGTGCGGTTGCCACCACACTGGCTGTGTCATGAATAGCCAGCGCCGACCAGATTCCGAATTGGGCCTGACTGAGGTCCAAGAACTGACCAATCGCCGGAAAGGTCAGTAAGGCGACCGCATTCATCGTAAAAATAAGGCCTAAAACTGCGCCGGTTTCCATCGGTTTGGCGTTAATGATGGGCGACAGGGTTACAACCGCGGTGCCGCCGCAGATCGCGCTGCCAGCGGTTACCAGCAGGCCCTGACGCTTGGGTAGGTTCAACAGTCGATAGCCCAGAAGTCCAAGGGCCGCAACACACAGGACATAGCCGGCAACAACCCAAGTGTAATCACTCGAGATGCGCAGGAGTTGCTCGCCCTGAATCCCCAAACCCAATAAAACGATGCCAGTTTGCAGGCTGTATCGGCCGATTGTGCGGGTGTCGGTCAACCCCTTTGCGCCGCCTGCGATTGCGATCGCGGCGCCGATTAAAAAGGCGACAGCTGGGTTCCCAAACCAAATCAGCAATCCAGCAAGGCCTACAATCATGGCGGACAAGGCAACCGGCATGGTGGCTCTCAATAAAAGTTTCGTGAACTCGGATTATTCCTGATTGCCGCGGGTTTAGACAGCCCGGCCTGGTAGTAAACCGCGCTGACTGAAAAAGGATAAAAGACTGGGTAATAAAAATAAGCTCAGGAGCAATAGCCAGGCGATCGCGATGGTCAGTAAGAGGCCGATCGAGGCTGCGCCCTGATGCGGGCTTAAAATCAGTGATAAAAAAGTGCCGAGGGTTGTCAAACCACTGATCAGGACGGCGCGACGAGTTGCCCGTTGATGTTTTAATGCGCCGCCCTTGAAGAATCGATGGGTCACGTGGACACCTGAATCAACCCCCAGCCCAATGATGAGCGGCACAACCAGGATGTTCGCCATATTGAGGGTTAGGGATAAAAAACTGCTCATAGCAAAGGTCAGAATCAAGGTGAAAGCAATGGGCACCAATACCAGGCACGCCGTTAAAACATTTCGAAAATACAGTACCAAGCAAATGATGACCCCAACGAGCGTGAGGAAGATGGCCTCTTGAAAGGCGTTAACCACAACCTCGCCAATGCCCCACTCAACCGCACTGCGCCCAGCAATCATCGGCGCGATGGTGCGAACATCGTTGATAAATTGGTCCGTGCGGGCTTTGTCGGTTAGCGCAAGGCGAGGTTGTACAGAAATCAGGTGTTGCCCTTGCGGGCTGATGAGTCTGTGTTGCAGCGCCTTTGGTAGCGCGCTAAAGGTAAACGGGGCCGCGTCAAGGAGATTCCGCAGATCCTGCTTTGATCGACCTAATTGTTGGGCAAGGGCTGCATCAAATAGCGCGAGTTTTGCCGGGTCGGATTCGAGGGTCTTGGCGAAGGTGGCGATCTGCTGAGCGGTTTGAAGGCTTTGACCTTTTAAACTGGGGATCTGGGCTTGCAGATATTCGAGGGCTGTCGTTATTGCGAGCGGCTGCTCATCAATCTCGGGCGGCGTCCATAAATCACGATAGAGCTCAGCGACCGCCCTGATCCGGTGGTGCTTATCGGTTTGCGCCGTTGGGATGACATCTGCTGGGGTTTGGACGCTGGCAACCGATTCGAGTGCGGCCAGTCGCGTTTTGAGTCGACTGGCTTCTTGCGCGGTGTCTGCAAGCAGGACAACGCTATAGTCCGTCTGTTGCCCATTTTCCTGTAAGCGGGTTAGGGCTTTCATACCCGGGGCGTCAGCGTCGCGCATACTGAGCACACTGTAATTAAATTCCAAATGGCTCGCCAGATACAGTGCGCCTGGCATCGCGGCCAAAAGGATAAGGGTTAAAGGCGTTTGATACTTGGGCAGCCACTTGACGGATAAAAAGGTTAATGGCGGCGGCTTTTTTAAGGGTGGCCACAGGGTTAAGAAAGCTGGAATCATCAGCAGCGTCAACAGTAGCGCAATGACCATGCCGCCTGCCGAGATAATGCCTAATTCGGCCATGCCCGCGTACGCCGTCGGCGTGAAGGACAAAAAGGCAATCATGGATGTTACGGTGCAGAGAGCGAGTGCTGGCGCCATGTCTTGGATTGCAGCGATCATGGTGTCGGCATTGGTTGCCTGATCGGCTTGAAGGCGCAAGGCAAGATGGGCCGCAAAATCAACACCGAGCCCAAAAAACATCACGACAAAAAGCATCGACAAGGTATTGAAGCTGCCGATGGTGAGGGTTGCATACCCGAGGGTCAAGCCAACCCCCGTGAGCAGCACTAAAAAGATCGCTGAGATGATTCTGACGTCGCCGATACCGACGAGCAAAATAACGCCCAAAATCAGAATCGATGCGACCCCGGCAATTTCGATGCCGGTCAGTGCAGCGCTGATTTCCTCATGGGCCAAGACGACCTCGCCCGTTAATTCAATCTCAATTGATTCGGGCAAAGCTTGTTGATCAATAATCGAGCGCAGCGTTCTGACAATCTGCTCGTTCGGTAGCGGTTCATCAAGGCTCTGCCTGCCATTAACAATAATGAGGTTGAAAAAATCGGTTTGTTCTGGGGATACCAGTGGATAAAAAGCCTGAGCCGTTGGTTGGCCTGCCAGCAGGCCATCAATAGCATGTTGCAAGGTAATGGGTAGGGGCTGCCCGCTCTGAACCCCCAGCATATCGGCGATAATGAGGAGCGTCGCGGCAAGGGTTGGCTGTTCACTTAGGCGCTGCAGTACGCCGAAATTGAATTCAGCGCCTTGCAACCATTTGGTAAGGTCTGCGGGTTCAAGAAAATACAGTCTGTGGGCTTTGATAAACGGCTCGACGGCGGGCGCAAACACTTGGTCAAACCCGCCACGCGCGTCAAATGCGTCTTTGAGTAATTGGGTTGCAGTTTCCACCGCGAATGCGTCCCTGCCGCGCACCACCACGAGGGCCGTTTGTTGATAGGTGGGAAAGGCGGCCTGAAAAGCTTGGTTGCTTTGATACCAGTTCTGATCGCCCTTGGGTTGAATGAGCTGTCCAAGATCAGAGTTCAGCCGGCCTTCCGATAAAAAGGTGCCAGCGCCGCCCATACCGAGCGCAACGGATGCCAGCAAGAGCATTTTCGCATGGGTTAACGCGCCCCGGATTAAGCGGGCAAGGCCAATCCTCATGAGGCATGACCCGCGTCAGTCATGGGTTGTCCCGCGTCGGACTTCAACTTGTCGCCGAGCACGCGACGATAGAGATTGGCCAACTGTGCGGCGGAGGCTTCATGGCGCCGAGTCAGTGCAAACGCTCGATTTTGGTCTGCCAGAAATTGCCGGGCGCCCGGATTCGATAACAAGGCATCCAGTTTTTGGGTGAGCCTGTTTGGCGCCTCATCAGTAAAGGCGCCCACTGGGTCTTGGATGAGCTCGGATAAGGCGCTGGTTTCAGTTCGATTGAGTAGGGTTGGGCAGCCGGCCGCCATGGCTTCGAGCGCGCTCATGCCCTCTAATTCAACTCGACTACACTGCACAAAGACGTCGGCTGTTTCATACAGGTCCTTAAGTTGCTCGTCTGTCACGCGACCGATCGTGGCGCTTACGCCCAGGTTTGCAGCGAGTCGCTTGAGGTGCGCGCTAGTGGGGCCGGTGCCTGCGAGCGTTACGTGGATTTTCGCTCGATACTGTGATTGCGCGACAGCCTTGAGTAGCAGCGGTTGTTGCTTCTCTTGCGCGAGGCGACCAACGCTTAATATTTGGAATTGATCGGATCGGGTCTGACGGCGGCTGCCTGCAAAAAAATTGGCGGTGATGCCGTTGGAGAGGACATCGATTGGCCGAGATACGCCGTGTTGTATTAAGAGCTTCTTGGCAAATTCAGAGGGTGCGATGACCTGATCCGAGGGTTGATAAAACTGACTCACAAACAATCGATAGAGACTGCGGGTCACGAAGGCTTGATTAAGTCTGAGGTTGCGTTGGATATTTTCAGGCTGAACATGAAACGAGCTGATAACGGGTTTGCCAAGCCGTCGGGCGACTCGGATGGCTTGGTGTGCTAAAAGAAATGGGTACTGCACATGGATCAGGTCACAATCAGCGACAACGCGCTGTAGCAATCGACGCGACGGTCGCGCCAATGGAGCTTGCATCTGGTCAATAATCCGATTGGCGCCTGGAATCGATAACTTGGGAAAATGAATTTCGTTGTTTGCAGTCTGATCTGAGGCATTGCCCGTTTTTAGAATTTTGAAGTTGAATTGATTCGAAAGGGCGGCCACAAATCGCCGAGTCGAGACCACCGTACCATTGAATGGAAAATCCCAAGGATCAATCACAAGCCCAATGGTTGGCTTCGACCTCATGGCGCGCAGCGGCAACGCGGTGGTTCACGGTTGACCGTTAGGGTGCTTAACGGGTCACATCGTCCAGCGATGGCTTTTGAATTGGCGCCTGCAGGGTCGCCGAATTGGGGTTTCAACATGTCGCAAGGATCAAATCTGATTGTTATAGACCCGATCATACTGTGATCAAAGCGAAGCTCAATAGGGGGCTGATGCGATCGCCCTGGCGAAACATTCCGCTTACGTCCTTTTTTTATGGGCAAGATCCGCCATAATGTGAGCTCCTTAAAGGCCTGGGACGACGCGTGAAAATTAGCGTTATTTTTACAACCTATAATTCCCCGAAATGGCTTGAGAAAGTGTTGTGGGGATTTGCCAATCAAACCGATTCAAATTTTGAAGTGATCGTGGCAGATGATGGCTCTGGACCTGAGACCAGCGCCGTGATGGATGCCGCACGTGCCCAAGGCCAGGAAAATGTGCGTCATGTCTGGCATGAAGATCGCGGCTTTCAGAAGTGTCAAATCCTAAATCGGGCCATCGTTGCAGCGACCGGCGATTATTTGATTTTGACGGACGGAGACTGCGTGCCGCGCAAGGATTTCGTAAGCCAGCATCGGGCGAACGCTCGGCCAGGATTTTTTTTGAGTGGGGGCTATTTTAAGTTGGCTTTGCCGGTCAGTCAGGCCATCACGCACGAGGATGTGATTGCGCAGCGGTGCTTTGATCCCGCCTGGCTGAAGGCCCAAGGTATGCCGATGTCTTTCAAATCCCTTAAATTACGGGCACAAGGGTCGGCGTCAAAGATCTTGAATCGATTAACGCCAACCAAAGCGACCTGGAATGGCCATAACGCCTCTTGTTGGAAGACTGACGCTTTGTTGGTCAATGGCTTTGATGAGCGCCTGCGGTATGGCGGCTTAGATCGAGAGTTTGGTGAGCGTCTCGTTAACGCCGGCATCAAGACCAAGCAAATCCGATATAGCGCCATTACCGTGCATTTGGATCATCCCAGGAGCTATGCGTCACCGGAAGGGTGGGCCCATAATCAAGGGATTCGAGACGGGGTGCGTCGCCATAAAATTGTTGTAACCCCAGCTGGGATTGATCAGCTAACCTGATGGGTGCGGCTCATGCTTGAGCCAGTGCCCGGTAATGGCTTAGTAAGGCTTGGGCTTCGGTTTCAACTGAGAATCGATCAAGGACCGTTTGCCGAGCATTGGCGGCTAATCGGGACCGAAGATCGCCATCTGTTATCAGGCGTTGCAGCGCGGCCTCAGTGCTTGACACGTCGCCGATATCAACGAGCAAACCGTTTTCCTCTGGGGTCAGAATATCTGGCCAGGCGCCGGCGCGACTCGCAATCACAGCGCGCGCGCTGCTCATGGCTTCGAGAACGGTTAAGCCAAAGCCTTCGTTTCGGCTGAGGGCAGTAACAATCGACATGCAGGCAAAAAGGCTCGGCAATTCCTCGAAGGGTCGCGGGCCGGTAAACACAACGCGATCCAGCACGCCGGCGCGCTCGGCTTGCTGCTTGAGTCCATTGACGAAGGGTTGCTCGGCGGGCTTGATCTCGCCAACGATGATGAGTGCCCAATCGCTGTGACGTGCAAGGAGGGGCAGTGCCGCGTTCACCAAGACATCAACGCCTTTTTGTGCCCGAACCCGCCCAAAAATCCCAATATAGTGCCGGGCTGGGATGACTAGATCGGCCGGCAAGGCCACCGGCTCGCGTGTCGGCTGATACCGCTCGGTGTCAATGCCATGTGGAATCAGTTTGTCTGGCGGCGTTTTCAGATAGCCCGCGGCGGCGTTGCAGGTAGAGATCACGCTGTCCATCTGCGTCATGAGCCAGCGAGTAAACCGAGTGTGGTGTCGCTGGGCCGTGGAGGTGAATAAAAGCCGCACGGTGCAGCGGGCGAAATATCGCAGAATCAGGCCCTGAATCATTTCGTTGTTCCGTCGTGCGTGAAATACGACGGTGCGTCCCTGGGCCTGCCGACTGCAAAGCTTGCGCAACAACGGGAGAAATTGCACGCGTTTGACTGTGCTCGGTAAGTGCCAGGCGCCGAGCACCACCAAGGCTGCTTGGTCTTGTTGGTGTGCGAGCACCTGCAGCATGGTCGAGGTGACGCCGGAAAAGCGCCGATTGGCGTTGCCTAAAATGACTTCTGGAAAGGGGTCGCTAGCAGTCGATGTCATGGCGATTTCGGTTCACACTGTGTCAAAGGGATGCGCTCACGTAAGACCCAAACAAGTCAGTCTGATGCAAAGGCTTGCTGTGCCGCAAGGCGCTTTTCGCGATTAATTCAACACACGATCGCGCGCTTGACTGAATTTTGAGCGACTGTCTGTAATCTTTTCAGACTTGGCGATGGTGATAGACTTCAGGCCTTAATCGAAGCTAGGAGTCCAAAACAATGACCGTGTCGCTGACCTTATATTATGCGCCGGGGGCTTGCTCGATAGCCAGCCACATTGCGCTTCAAGAAGCACAGATCCCGTTCGATGTGAAATCGGTGGCATTGGGTGCCGGTGAGCAGCGCTCACCCGATTTTTTAGCGTTGAATCCGAAGGGACGGATTCCGTTGTTAATCACCCCGTTTGGTCCGCTCACGGAAAACCCGGCGATTCTTGAGTATGTCGCGTCGCTTGCGCCCGAAGGCCAGCTCGCGCCGGTTGAGGACATAGCCAAGCTAGCTCAGATGCGAGAATTCAACGCCTTCTTGTCTGCGACCGTGCACGTGGCGCACGCTCACGGCCCGCGAGGGGGTCGCTGGGCTAAAACCGAAAGCGCTCTGCAAGATATGAAGGCGCAAGTGGCTGACAATATGTTGTCGGCATTTGAATTGATTGAGCAAACGTTGCAAAGCGGGCCTTGGGTTTTAGGGAAAGACTTCTCGATTGCAGATGCTTACCTTTATACCTTTGCCCGTTGGCTGGAGATGGACCGGGTGGATACACGCGGACTGAAGCGAGTCCTGGCCCATCGAACTCGAATGGAGCAGCGGCCAGCAGTTCAAGCCGTTCTGGCCGCCGAGGGTATTGCCTATAGCGGCGACGGCGCCCGCAAAGCCGGGTCTGAACAACCGTCACTAAACCGATAAAAATGAATCCTTCGAGGTGTCTATGAGATTGGCAAAACCCTTCATTGATGTGGGCGTGCAGACCAACGAGCGTGAATCCATGTTGTCCTTTTGGGGGCAGACGGTTGGGCTTTCGTTTGAAGAACTGTTAAAAGTCGGTGGCGGTACGCATCAGCTTCGACATCACTGCAATGGCTCGGTGTTTAAACTGAATCATGTGCGCGCGCCGCTTCAACGCCTACCCAAAACGGGCTACCAAGGACTGATTCTGGCGGAGGATTCGGTCGATGAACCGGTGACAATGCTGGATCCCGACGGTAATCGGGTGACCCTAGTGCCACAAGGTTACGATGGTATTGATCAAATCGCGATTGAGTTGAGCGTTCGATCGCTCGTCGCCCATCACCAGTTTTTCACCGAGGTGCTGGCGCTGGAGGCGGTTAGTGATCGCTGTTATCTTTGGGGTGAAACGCGACTGTATTTATCGGAAGACCCCAACCAGGGCTACTGTGATGTGATGCAAGGCCTTGGTTATCGCTACCTGACCGCCCAAGTGTTTGATGTGGATTATGAGCATGAGCGGGCCTTGAGTTTGGGGGCAACGGAAGGTCGAGGGGTTGTGACCTTGGGGGAAACTGCGCGAATTTCTTTTATCCAAGACCCCGATGGGAATTGGATCGAGCTTTCGCAGCGAGCTTCGCTGACCGGGCCGTTACCCGCGTAGTTTATCAGCCCGCTTAGTCGGTCAGCGGGGTTGCAATGAATCGAGCGGTTTAAATCGAGCTGGAGAGACAAGACATGAAAATCGATGCCACGATCAGTGCAAACTTAAGCACCGTCGCACGCGCGGCCAGACACTATGAAGCGCTAGGCTACGACGGGTTGCGGGTCGCCGAATTAAACCATGACCCGTTTTTGGCCTTGACCTTGGCAGCTGAATATACCGATCGGGTGGAATTGATTACGTCCGTGGCCGTGGCTTTCGCGCGGAACCCAATGAGTACCGCTCAGCTGGCATATGATCTGAACGCCTTTAGCAATGGACGCTTCATCTTGGGGCTGGGTACGCAAGTCAAAGCGCACATCACCCGACGGTTTGGTATGCCCTGGCATAACGGCCCCGCGCAAATGCGCGAGTTCATCGAAGCGCTGCATCATATCTTCGATCACTTTTACGATGGTGATCCGCTGAGTTTCTATGGCGAATACTACCAGCACAGTTTGATGCCAAAGACGTTTAAACCGGCTGACAGCGAGGCCGGGCGACCGCAGATTTTTCTGTCGGCGACCGGGCCGCTCATGACAACCGTCGCCGCTGAAACAGCGGATGGTTTTATCATGCACCCCTTTTCCACGGAGTCTTATATTCGCAAGGTTAACTTGCCTTTGATCACGGCAGGATTAGAAGCGGTAGAGCTTGAGCGCTCAGATTACACAATTGATTTTTCGCCGTTGATTGCAACGGGTGAATCCGATGAAGCGATTGAGCACGCGATTGAGCAGGTGAGAGGCCGGATTGCGTTCTACGGTTCAACGCCGGGATACAAGATGGTGCTCGAACACCATGGTTGGGGGGACCTTCAAGAGGCGCTTAATCGATTGATGAAGGCGAGACGAACCGATGAGATGGCATCATTAGTCGATGATGAGGTCTTGGCTGAGTTTGCGGTCATGGGTGCGCCGGATGAGATTGGCCCGCAGCTTCTGGCGCGTTATGGTGATATTGTGGATCGTCTATCGATTCAACCCGAAGGTTTGTCAGAGACTGCCTTGGGTGATCTGCTCGATGATCTTAAGGCCGCGCCAGAGGCCTGACTGGGCGAAACGGTCGGCAACTGAGATGCGTTCAGCCGAGGCGCTGACCGGGCTCGCCGCAGGACGCATGGCAGGACGCATGAAGATTGCGTCAATTGCCTCAATAAAGTGGCGGATCAGTCAGCGTGAAGTGGATAGACGACGGCAAGCTTGGCAGCAGTCCTCCAAAAGCCTGCAAGCGGGATAAAAGCAATAAGCCGGATAAAACCAAAACGAACGCTGAAAACGGCTCAACCTAAAAACAAGAACAACCGACTCAGGAGTCAACATGAAATCACCGATCTGTGAACAATTGGGCATTGAGTTCCCACTAATTGCATTTACCCATTGCCGGGACGTCGTGTGTGCCGTGTCAAAAGCGGGCGGCATGGGCGTGTTGGGTGCGGCGGGTTACAGCGCCGAGCAGCTGGAAATCGAGCTGGCTTGGATCGACGCGCATATTGATGGTAAGCCCTACGGCGTAGACTTGATTGTTCCCACGACAATGGCCAACAAAGATGAACAGCTGTCGCCCGGGGAGGTCCGAGCCCTTGTGCCGGATGACCATAAGGCATTTGCTGCGGGTATTCTCGCGCGACATGACATTGATACGAAAGGCCTTTACGACACTGTCTCGGGCGGCTCGGGTGGTTTTTTGGGCGAAGGTCGAGCTGCCAATATCTTGGATGTGGCGTTTGCGCATCCAATCAGCATCATCGTGAACGCGCTTGGCGTGCCGCCTGCTTACATGCTTGCGCTGGGCAAGCAGCACGGGGTGCCGGTGGGCGCTTTGGTTGGCACTAAGCAGCATGCCGTTAAGCAAGCCGAAGCGGGCGTCGACATCTTAATCGTTTCCGGCACAGAGGCCGGTGGTCATTGCGGGGAAGTGTCGACGATGGTGTTGGTGCCAGAAGTTGCCGAGGCCGTCGCAAGTTTTAAAGACGTTAGCATTCTTGCTGCCGGGGGCATTGTGACCGGCAGGCAAATGGCGGCTGCGATGGCGATGGGCGCCCATGG
>ENA-OWPI01000166-OWPI01000166.1-marine-metagenome-genome-assembly--contig:-NODE-166-length-100249-cov-5.556463_pt1 | contig 100249 bp, 95 predicted proteins | sample MGYA00238138_ERZ651775 | MGnify/ENA primary metagenome ERZ651775 (study PRJEB26906, sample SAMN06265043) | marine metagenome | isolation source: Helgoland LTER site | place: Germany:Helgoland, sampling... | reverse complement strand
ACGAAGAATTACCAGAATCTACTGAAGAAGTGGTTGCTGAAGAAGCTCCTGCTGAAGAAGTAGTTGCTGAAGAAGCTCCTGCTGAAGAAGTAGTTGCTGAAGAAGTAGTTGCTGAAGAAGCTCCTGCTGAAGAAGTCAATACTCCATCAGTATCGCTTAAAGAAAGAACGCCCGCTCAGATTGTTAATGATTTTGAAACTAAGCAATTAAAAACTGACATACCATCATTTAGACCTGGAGATACAATTGTTGTATCTGTAAAAGTCAAAGAAGGTGACAGAACAAGACTCCAAGCCTTTGAAGGTGTTGTCATGGGGGTAAAAAAGGGTGGTCTTAACTCTTCCTTTATAGTTAGAAAAATTTCAAGTGGAATTGGTGTGGAAAGAACTTTCCAGACACATAGCCCATTAATAGATTCTATAAAAGTTAAGAGAAAAGGTGACGTTAGACAAGCTAAACTTTTCTATCTAAGAGATAGATCAGGCAAATCTGCTAGAATCAAAGAAAGATTAGATTAATCAAATGACTATAGAAAATAAAAAGGATCATTTGATTGATTCCTTTTTAGATTCTTTATATATCGAAAAAGGTCTTTCAAATAATACGGTTAGTTCATATAAAAATGATATAAAATCATTTTTCTTATGGTTAGATGAAAACTCATTCAACCCATTAAACATCAATGCTTCCGACGCCAATAATTACGTTTCTAAATTATTTGGTGATGGTTTAAAAAGTTCATCGGTAAATAGAAAAATTTCAGCTATTAAATCTTTTTATATTTTTCTACAAAAAAAGAAAATAATTATGAAATCTCCTATTGCTGATATTGTTATGCCTAAGCAAGAAAAATATCTTCCTGTGTCTATGTCTGAAGAAGAAGTAGAAAGACTTTTAAATAGTCCTGATTTAAATATTCAAATTGAAAGAAGAGATAAAGCAATGATAGAGGTTCTATATGCAACCGGAATAAGAATTTCTGAGCTAACAAACTTAAAATTAACCGACTTAGATATTAATAGGTCGGTATTAAAAGTTTTTGGTAAAGGGTCTAAAGAGAGGCTGGTTCCTTTTGGTGAGAAGGCCGCTGAGTCACTTAACCTGTATCTCACAGATAGAAAAGATTTAAAATCAAAAGAAATTTTTCTTAGTAATAGAGGAACTAAAATATCAAGAAGCGCTTTTTGGCAAAGAATAAAAATCTATACCAAAAGAGAAAATCTTAAAATATCTATCTCACCACATACTCTCAGACATGCCTTTGCTACGCACCTTTTAAATCGAGGTGCTGACCTAAGATCTGTTCAAATTTTACTTGGACATAGTGACTTATCTACAACCCAAATATATACTCACATTGCAAAACAACGATTAGGCGAAATCCTTAAAAAACACCACCCTAGAGGTTAAAGTGAAAAACTTATTTATTTCATTTATTTTTATATTTTCAGCTTCTTTACCTTCATCAGAAGAGCAAATAAAAGATAGCATTAAAAATATATTACCTGATGGAACAAAAATTGAATCAATTGAGCCCACTCCTATTAAGGATATGTTTGCGGTGTATTACGGAGATCTTCAGCCTATATATGTTACAAAAGATGGCTCGTTCTTTATTTATGGTGATATCTATAAAATAAATAATAATTCAATTTCTAATATTACTGAAGACAGTATTTCAGAAAAAAGAAAGTCCATTCTTAATGACATTCCCTCAAATGAATTAATTTCATTTAAATCAGATAATGAGAAATTTTCTGTAATTGTTTTTACTGATGTTGATTGTGGTTATTGTAGAAAGCTACATAACCAAATTGAAGAATACAATGAGTTAGGTATATCGATTCATTATGCTGCATTTCCAAGGTCCGGCATGGGAACATCAGCTTTTACCAAGATGGTTGGAGCATGGTGTTCTGAAAATCCAAAAGATAGTATTTCTAAACTAAAAAATAATAAAAATCTAGATTTATCATTCTGTGACTCACAGCCAGTTTCTAAGCAGTATATTATTGGTCAAAAATTAGGTGTTAATGGTACTCCTGCAATTTTTTCCATGGATGGAGTTATGTTTCCAGGATATGTTGAGCCTGAAGAACTTTTATTAAAATTAAAATCATAAAAATATGCCTGATCAAGATTTTACAAATGCTAAAAAATTACCACCTTATATTTTTGCACAAATCAATTCATTAAAATATGAAGCAAGAATTCGCGGTGAAGACATTATAGATTTTGGAATGGGAAATCCGGATCAAGCGACACCTTCACCAATAGTTGATAAATTAATTGAAACAGTTAAAAATCCATCAACTCATAGATATTCCCAGTCGGCCGGTCTTCCAAAGTTACGACAGGCTATCAAAGACTGGTACTCAAGAAAATATAATGTTGAACTAGATCAAGAAAAAGAAATAGTAACTTGCATGGGATCTAAAGAAGGAATAGCACATCTATCCCTGGCTACACTTTCTATAGATGACACGGTACTAGTTCAATCTCCAACTTATCCAATTCATTCTTATGGTGTAGTTATTGCTGGCGCAAACCTTCAATCTGTTACCCTTAAAGATGATGCAGATGAATTCTTGTCTGATATTGAAGAATCTATTCTTAATGCATCAAAAAAACCAAAGATGATCATAATTAATTTTCCATCTAATCCTACAACCCAGTCAGTAACAATAGATTTTTTTAAAAAAATTGTTGAGATTGGTAAAAAGTATGACATTTGGATTATTCATGATCTTGCCTATGCAGATATAGCTTTTGATGGTTACAAAGCACCATCTATCTTGGAAGTAGAGGGAGCTAAAGATATAGCTGTTGAGTTTTTTACATTATCTAAATCATATAATATGCCGGGTTGGCGAGTTGGATTTTGTTGTGGTAATTCAGAATTAGTTCAAGCTTTAACCAAAATAAAGTCTTATTTAGATTATGGAACATTTACCCCTATTCAAGTTGCAGCAATAAAAGCAATCAATGATTGCGATAATGAAGTTGCATTAATAAGCTCTATGTATGAAAGCAGAAGAAATGAATTATGTGATGGTTTGAATAGAATTGGCTGGGATGTTAAAAAACCACTTGCTACAATGTTTGTTTGGGCAAAGATTCCTGAGAAGTATTTAAAGCTTGGTTCTCTTGAATTCAGTAAATTACTTATTGAACATGCTCAAGTTGCCGTATCTCCAGGCGCAGGTTTTGGTATGGATGGAGATGAATATGTAAGATTTTCTTTAATTGAAAATGAGCATAGAACAAGACAAGCAATACGAGGTATTAAAAACTTTTTATCTATGGAAATATAATGAAAATTCTTAAAGTTGGTATTTGTGGGTGGGGAAATGTTGCTACAGGTTTATTTAGAGCTGCTAATGAAAATGCTGAAGCTATTAAATTAAACTCTGGTGCTAATTTTTCAATTGAAGTTATAGGCGCAAGAAGAGATAACCCTAAATGCGATCCTGGTAAAACTTTAATAGAAAGAGATATTTTTGCAGTATTAGATCATGATATCGATGTTGTTGTTGAGCTTATAGGTGGTGTTGAGGTTGCAAGAGAGCTTATTTTAAAGGCAATAAAGAATAAAAAACATGTTGTTACTGCTAACAAAGCAGTTATCTACCATCATGGAGATGAGATTTTTCAGTCTGCTAGAGATCATGGAGTAAGAGTGTTATATGAATCATCAGTATGCGCAGGAACACCAATAATTAAATTATTAAAAGAGGAACTAGCTGCAAATAAAGTTTCTAAGATTTCTGGAATGTTAAACGGAACCTCTAATTTTATTCTTTCAAATATGGAAGAGGGTGGGGATTTTGACTCAACATTAAAGCTTGCTCAAGAAGAGGGCTATGCAGAACCTGATCCTACTTTTGATATAGAAGGAATGGATGCAGCTCATAAAATTGGCATTTTGTCTTCTTTGGCTTTTGGAACCTCATTGCCTCCATTAGATTTTCATATTGAAGGCATTACTAATATAGATAAGAGTGATTTTCACTATGCTATGGATATGGGATATACAGTAAAACATCTTGCAGTCGCAAAAATAGATAATGGTAGAGTTGAGATAAGAGCTCATCCAGCATTGATAAATCTTAATTCTCATTTAGCTAACTTAAAAGGTGTAAGAAATGGTATGGAAATTGATACTGATCTGATAGGAAAAATACATATAGCAGGGTCAGGAGCAGGCCAGGAATCAACAGCATCAGGCCTTATATCAGATTTAGTTCATCTATACTCTTCAGTAGATATGGGTAGTTCTGAAGTACTTAATAAAATAAATCCACCTATGTCAGATTTTTCTGAACTCATTTTTCAATATTATTTTTATATTGAGGCATTAGATATTCCAGGAGTTATGGCTTCCATAACATCTCTTCTTGCATCAAGAGGAGTAGGTATTGAATCAATTGTGCAAAAAGAAGAGCTGAATGGTGAAAGTGTTCCTATTATTTTAATAACTGATCCCTTTAAAGAAGCGGATCACTCTTTATTAAGTAAAGAGCTTTTAAATTTAGATTCTGTAAAAGCAATAAGATCTATAAGAATCGAAGCTGAATAAATATGCTATTTCACAGTACAAGAGGTAATGATTCTGGACGTACTTTCGAAGAAGTTCTTATGCAAGGTTTGGCTAATGATGGTGGATTATTCATGCCAGATACCTGGCCACAAGTTGATTTAGAGCATTTAAAATCATTAAACTCATTCTTAGATATTGCAAAATATATTGTTCCACTTTTTACAAAATCATCCTTTTCAGATGACGAAGTTTTAAATATATTAGATAAAACATGGCATGACTTTGGAAAAGATAACCTTGCCGAAATTCATCAATTAGATGATTCAAAATATGTTTTAGAACTTTTTCATGGTCCAACAGCTGCATTTAAAGATTTTGGCCTTCAGTTGGCAGCAGCTTTTTTTCATCAGTCTCTTAAAAGACAAAATAAAACTGCAGTAGTTCTTGGTGCCACTTCAGGAGACACTGGCTCTGCCGCAATAGATGCATGTAAAAGATTTGATTCTATCAAAAGCTTCATATTACTGCCCGATGGCAATATGTCTGAGGTGCAGCGAAGACAAATGACTACAGTCGATAGTCCGAATGTTTTTACACTAAGAGTCAATGGTTCATTTGATGATTGTCAGGCAATTGTAAAAGAAGCATTTAGTGAAAGAAGTTTTTTAAAAGACGATCAATTTTTATTGGCTGTAAATTCTATCAATTGGGTAAGAATAATAGGCCAGATTTGTTATTATTTTTATGCTTCCTTGAAAATTACAAATTATAATGAGCCTTTAAATTTCTCTGTTCCCACAGGAAATTTTGGTAACGTATTTGCTTGTTATTCTGCTCATAAAATGGGAATGCCATTAAATAAAATTTTAGTAGCGGTAAATGAAAATAATATTTTGCATAGATTTTTTTCTGATAATGATTATTCAAAAACAAAAGTTCGCGAAACCATTTCACCAAGTATGGACATAAGCATTGCTAGTAATTTTGAGAGATTAGTTTATGACTTTTATGCAGAAAGAGATTCAAATCTGTGTGCAGATTTCTATAAAAATTTTCCAGTATCACCAATTAAGCTTGAAGAAAATATGTGGAACAAATCTAAAGATATCTTTTTAAGTTACTGTGTTGATGATATTTCAACAATAGAAGCAATGAAGCATACCTTTAAAAAGTTTAATTATCTTATTGATCCTCATACAGCGGTAGCATCTGAGGCAGTTGAAAGAATATCACCAGACATTCAAGGTAAAACTATTATTTTATCAACAGCTCATCCAGCTAAATTCCCTGAAGTAATAAAAAATGCTAATTTAACATTAGAAGACATACCTAATAGTCTTTCCGTAATATTTGATAATGAAGAAAGAGCCTATAACTTCCCAGCATCAAAAGATTTAATTTTTGATTTCATTATAAAAAATAACTCTTAATATGGATTCAGGCGAATTAAAATCCGGTCTCAATGACCTAAAGCTTCGTTTAGATGAAATTAGAGAAGGGGTTTTCGATGTTTCATCAAAAGAAAATCGCCTAAAACAAATTGAAGAAGATCTCACCAAGGAAGAGGTTTGGTCAGATTTGGAGTTATCACAAAAAATTAGTAAAGAAAAAACTGTATTAGAAAAATCATTAGCATCTTTTAAATCCGCTGAAGAAAAAGTTTCAGATGGATTGATGTTTATAGATATAGCAGAAGAAGAAGGAGATGAGGCATCTATAAAAGAAATTATTGAAAGCTTTTATGAGATGGAAAAGTCAGTATCTGAGCTTGAATTTAGTAAAATGTTCACTAATAAAATGGATCCTGCATCTGCCTATATAGAGATTCAATCTGGATCTGGTGGAACTGAAGCTCAGGATTGGGCAGAAATGCTTTTAAGGATGTACTCAAAATGGTCTGAAAGTAGAGGATTTGAAATAGATCTCACTGAAATATCACACGGTGAGGTAGCTGGTATTAAATCTGCAACTCTTCATGTTAGTGGAGAATACTCCTATGGATGGCTTAGAACAGAAACAGGCATTCATAGACTGGTTAGAAAATCACCTTTTGATTCAGGAAGCAGAAGGCATACCTCATTTGCCTCAGTCTTTATTTCACCAGAAGTTGATGATTCTATTGAAATTAATATAAATAATGCTGACATAAGAGTCGATACTTATAGAGCTTCTGGTGCAGGGGGACAGCATGTGAATAAGACTGATTCAGCAGTAAGACTTACTCATACTCCAACTGGTGTTGTTGCTCAGTGTCAGAGCGATAGATCTCAACATAAAAATAAAGAAAATGCACTTAAACAATTAAAATCTAAATTATACGAGTTAGAATTACAGAAACAGAATGAAGAAAGACAAGAACTTGAAGAAAGTAAATCAGATATAGGGTGGGGCAGTCAAATTAGGTCATATGTTTTAGATCAATCTAGAATAAAAGACTTAAGAACTGGTTATGAGACCGGAAATACAGCCGCTGTTCTAAATGGTGATCTTGATGAATTTATGAAAACTAGTCTAAAAGCAGGAGTTTAGATGTCTGAAGAAAATATTGGTGGCGAAGAAGGAATTATTGAAGAAAGAAGAAAAAAACTTCAAATTCTTAGAGATAAAAATAAAGCCTATGTTAATGATTTCTTAAAAGATCATTACGCAAAATCTCTACATGAAGAAAATGATTCTTTTTCTAAAGAAGAATTAGAAAAAAAGAATATTACAGGTATTTCTGTTGCAGGAAGAGTCGTTCTTATGAGGGTGATGGGCAATGCTAGCTTTGCTACTGTTAGAGATTCTAGTGGAGACATTCAGATATATGTTAGTAAAAATACCATCGATATTGATTTGTATGAAGATTTCAAGACATGGGATCTTGGAGATATTATTGGTGTAAAAGGAAAATTATTTAAAACTAAGACCGATGAATTAACCATAGAAGCTGATGAGGTAATTTTAATTACAAAATCCATTCGACCAATGCCTGACAAGTTCAAAGGATTATCTGATATAGAAACAAGATATAGGCAAAGATATTTAGACTTAATGAGTAATGAAGAGCAAAAAGAAGTATTTTTAAATAGGACAAAAGTAATCGAATCTGTAAGAGATTCTTTAAAACAAAGAAATTTTGTAGAAGTAGAAACACCCATGATGCATCCAATTCCTGGAGGAGCTGTAGCAAGACCTTTTGTAACTCATCATAACGCATTAGATAGAGAGCTTTTTTTAAGAATTGCTCCAGAGCTCTACCTCAAAAGACTTTTAGTTGGTGGCTTTGAAAGAGTTTTTGAAATAAATAGAAGTTTTAGAAATGAAGGTCTTTCTACTAGACACAATCCTGAATTTACTATGCTCGAATACTATGAAGCATATACAACTCTTGATAATACAATTGAATTTACTGAAAATATGATTAAAAAATCATGTGAAGAAATTAATCAATCCTTGGCTATCACCTGGGGAGAAGATGAGTTAGATTTATCAAACTTTAAAAAAGCTTCTTTATTAGATTTAGTTTTAGAGTATAACCCTTCATCAAATAAAGATGATTTAAAGAAAATGGGTGGCAAAGAGCTGCTTGAGTTATTTGAATCAAGCGTCGAAGAAAAATTAATTCAACCAACATTTGTTATTGGCTACCCAGTTGAGGTATCACCTTTATCTAGAAGAAATAATGATAATCCAGATATAGCAGATAGGTTTGAGTTATTTATTGGCGGTAAAGAAATTGCTAATGGGTTTTGTGAATTAAACGATCCTGATGACCAGGCAGAAAGATTTAGAGACCAAGTTAAGGCTAAGGATACTGGAGACAAAGAGGCTATGTCATTCGATGAAGATTATGTAACAGCATTAGAGCATGGTATGCCGCCTGCTGTAGGAGTAGGCATTGGTATAGATAGGTTGGTTATGCTAATTACAAATAAAACATCAATTAGAGATGTTATTTTGTTTCCTCAATTAAAGTCTTAAGCTTTACCAGTTGGTATGTCTTTATAAGGCATGCCTTTATCTGCTCTAGCATCTTGAGGTAAGCCAAGAACTCTTTCAGCAATAATATTTTTCAGGATTTCATCAGTTCCTCCAGCAATTCTTAAGCCAGGAGCCCCTAACCAAGCATTTTGAAAGCTTTGAATTTCTGGATCATCAGTTTTAAGCATACCTGACATATCCAGTGAATCCATTCCAAAATTACCAATGTCCTGAAGTTTATTTGCACTAACTATTTTTGTAATTGAGGCCTCTGGTCCAGGAGTTTCTCCTTTTGACAGTGCGGACATTGTCCTTAGCTTAGTATTCTTCAATCCATTAGCTTCACAATACCAGTCTGCTATAGAAGATCTTACAGATTTATTATTTATTAAAGGCTCACCTAAATCATCCTGACTTTTAGCCCACCTAAAAGCATCTTCAACATCAGCACCATTAGCATCACCAACAGCAAGTCTTTCATTCATAAGAGTAGTAATAGCAACTTTCCATCCATCACCTATTTCACCTAATCTTTGCGAATCTGGAACTACAACATCATTGAAATAAACTTCATTAAAACTAGAGCCACCAGTTATTTGCTTTATTGGTTTAACTTCTATGCCAGGAGATTTCATATCTATAAAAAAGAAAGTCATGCCTTTATGTTTTTCAAGACTAGCATCATGCCTAACGACTAAAATACCATAATCAGAAAAATGTGCTCCAGAAGTCCATACTTTTTGACCGTTTATAATCCAATTATTTCCATCTTGAACAGCCTTACTTCTTAATCCTGCTACATCAGATCCAGCTGATGGTTCAGAGAATAATTGACACCATATCTCCTTTCCTTCAGCCATTGGCGGTAAATATCTTGCTTTTTGATTTTCTGAAGCATATTCCATCATCACAGGACCACACATTCCTAATCCAATTTCAAATATTCCTCTTGGAACATCAAATTTAGATTCCTCTTCGGACCATATAATTCTCTCTATTGCAGAAGCAGCAATTCCTCCATATTCTTTTGGCCAGTGCAGCATAGCCCAACCAGCATCATATTTTTTTTTCTGCCAGTCTTTAGCAGCCTGAAGGTAGTTTATATTTGCAAATTCATTTTTCTCCATACCTGTCTTAGGTTTTGCATTTTTTTCTAACCATTCTCGACATTTTTTTCTAAAATTTGCTTGTTCTTGATTGTCTTTAAAGTCCATTCTTTCCTCTAGTTAATGTTTGATTTTTCTAAATTTGAAACAAGCTTTTCTTTCCAGTTTGAAAGTGAGCCAATATTTAATGAAAGTAATTTAGATCTTTTATAGAAAAGATGACAGTCATACTCCCAAGTAAAACCATTACCACCATGAGTCTGTATGTTTTCTTTTGAGCATAATTGAAATGCTTTTGTTGCACTCACTCTAGCAGTTGCAGCGGCAACAGGAAGATCTGAAGATTCAGAAGATAAAGCCCAAGCAGCATAATATGAATTTGATTTAGCTAAAGTTATTGCAACATACATATCTGCTAACTTATGTTTAACTCCTTGAAAAGAACCAATTGGTTTTCCAAATGCATACCTCTCTTTTGCATAGTTTACAGCCATATCAAGTGTTGCTTGAGATCCTCCCACTTGTTCAAAACTAAACAACACAGCTGCTTGATTAATTATTGACTCATACAAATCCCAACCATTACCCTCATCACCAACTAAAATACTCGGAGTATTCTCTAACTCAATACAGAAGTGACCTCTACTTCCATCTACAGTATCTTGCTTCAAAATATTTAAACTTTTGTCTTTATGATCTATTAGCCTCAAATCAATTCCATTAGACGATTTACAGACAACAATTGAATGAGTTGCAATGCCTGCATCAGGTACTGCAATTTTTTTACCACTAATTTTATTATTTAAAACCTCAGTCTTAATATTAGAGGAAGATGGAGCCATAAAATCTTCTGCAACCGCAAGTGTGCCAACTATTTCTCCGCTGACAAGCTTTGGTAAGATATCTTTTTTAAGTTCCTCACTTCCATATTTTATGACTGCTTCTGTAAACAAATATACAGAAGATGAAAATGGTACAGGAGCCAGAAATCTACCTAATTCCTCTGCAATTACACATAATTCTAGATGACCAAGTCCAAGCCCATCAAAATTCTCAGGAATTCTAATACCTGTCCAACCCAATGCAACTATTTTTTGCCAAAGGTCAGTATCTAGAGAACTGGATTGATCTAAGATTTCTCTACTTCTTTTAATACTTTCTTCTTTTTCAAGAAATTTTCTAGCCTCGTTTTGAAGAAACTTTTGATCATCTGAAAAATCTAAATTCATATATACTCTTTTTAGTTATTGTAAAATATATTGTATGTTAATTTTTAATATTATTTTTAATGAATAAAGATATCAGACCAGACAAAACATCTCCAGCATATTTAAAGAAAAATAATTCTGGAGGCTTATTTAGAGGCTTTTTATACGTTTTACTGTTTATAAGTATTTTAAGCTTGGCTATTTGGCAAAATTATATTTCCAATTCCATTGGTTTAAAAATCACATCTTCAGAAGATAGGCTCGCTATTATTGAAGAACAAATGAACATTGCTGATGAAATTAACAATGATTCACTTACTGATATATCAGCATCCATTCAGTTTCTTGATAAAGAGGTAAGAAAACTTTGGGATCTGAGTAATAAAAGAAATAAAGTGAATATAACTAAATTAACAGAAACTACAAATAAAATTAATGGCTCTATAAAAAATATAGAAATTTCAATAAAAGAAGCATCTAAAAAGATAGAATCTAATAAAGAAGATATCGTGAGCACTTCAAAAGATTTATCAGATCTTTTAAATACTAATTCAAAAATTAATGATCTAGAAATAGCTTTAAGAGCGCTCGAAACTCAAATGATTTTGATGGATGATTCAGTAAGAGCTTTAAATAATTACAAAACTCAACTAAATCAAACAATTTCTGAAATTCAAACTCAAATTTATTCTGCTTCTCAAGGAGTGATAGAATTTGAAAACCAAGATTGACAATAGTTTTAAATAATAGTTTTATATATTTATGAACAAGACTTTATTACAAGTTTTTTTATTGCTTGCTTTTATTCCATTAGCAATTCTAGTTGGCTATGGGGTTCTTGTGGTTGCTCCAATTTTCTGCTGCTTTCTTGCAATAAATTCATATAAGTTCAAAAATTATAAAGAAATGTATATTTGGATGGGTGTTGGAGTTTTTTCATTTTTATTAGCTCTATATATGCTGGGTGTTTTATGATTATTAGAGGATTAATTCTTATCTTATCAACTATTATGCTTTTGATTGGTTTTTTAAATGTCCTTACTCCAGAAGTAAATAATTTTATAATTCCTGTTGAAATTGATGACTTGAATACTCGAATTATGGTTAGAAGTTTATCTGGCATATTTATTGGAATTGGATATTTATCTATTAGATTTATATTTTCTTCCTCAAGAGTACAAATTGGTAATGTTTTGTTGTCCATCACAATTTGTGCATTATTTTCTAAGATATTTAGCTTTATTTATGATGGATTTACAACTTATTCTGTCATGGTTTTCTTTTTTGTCGCTACTTACGGTCTTTGTTTATATTACCTGCAGAAAAAGAGAAAAAATCAGATTGATTATAATCTTTAATTCCTACAGTTAAACCTCCCAAATAATTAAAATTATCTATATAATGCTTCAATCTGGGGATGTGGTGGAACTGGTAGACACGCTTGGCTTAGAACCAAGTGCCGAAAGGCGTGGGGGTTCGACTCCCTCCATCCCTACCAACTAAGTAGATTGACTCTTTAGTTCAAAGCCTAAGAGATCTATAATCTATGCGAATACTTATCTATAATTAAATATGTCAATTTTAAAAAAAGAGGAATCTTTGAATAATCATTTTTTAAATGATTCAGATGCAATAGAGAGAATTTTTAATCATATTGATAATGGAACTACTGATCTTGGTAATACGATATGGAAAGAGCCAGTTAGAAATTATTATTCACAAGAACGCTTTGATGCAGAAATTGCCTTACTAAGAAAATCTCCTATCCCTTATTGCCCTTCAGCAGGGCTACCTGAAAATGGTAGTTATATAGCTAGAAGAGCATCAGGAACACCGCTGTTAGTAGTTAGAGGTGAAGATGGAGTCGTTAGAGCATTTATTAATGCATGCAAACATCGTGGAATGAAAGTAGCTGACGGAAGTGGGTGCAAAAAGAAAGCTTTTGTTTGTCCATATCATGCTTGGGCTTATGGTTTGAATGGAAAGCTTAAAAATATTCCTGGCCAAGAAGCATTTCCAAATTTAGATAATGATAATTTAGGCCTTTCAGAAATAAGCGCAATTGAAAAGGGTGGAATTGTATACGTCATGCAAGAGGGAAAAATAGAAGATCATATGCTAGAAAATGCAATTGATTTTTTTGAACCCGAGCAAAAAATGTTTAGTTATGGCGAGGTTGTTGATGAAGCTAATTGGAAGTTGCTAACTGAGACACTATTGGAGGGATATCATATTAAATCTCTTCATAAAGATACTTTTTATCCTTTTGGTCTAGACAACATCAATCTTGTAGAAACATCTGGACCTAATTCACGAGTCATATTTCCCTTTAAAAGAATAGAAAAAATAAGACATATAGAACCCAATGAAAGGAAGCTAAATGGGGTTGCTACTTCAGTATTTCATTTATTTCCTAATGCAAGTGTTTCTATTTTATCTAAGCACTCAAGCCTAACAATCATGGAGCCGCTATCACCATCAAGTGTTAAAATTGTTAGCTACCTTGTTTATAATCCTAAATTAAATGGTAAAGAAATATCTCTTGAAGATGCAGAGAAAGATGCTAAGTTTGTTAATGAGTCAGGTCAAAATGAAGATAGGGAGGCTGCTAGAGCAATTCAAGAAACTGTTACAACCTCTGCTAATTCATACCTCACCTTTGGTTTTTTTGAAAAAGCAATTGTTAACTTTCATCAACACTTAACTTCAAGTCTTGATAAATAGAGTTAATGATAAGTTTACAAACTATTATTTACATATATACTGATTTGCAATGATAAATACAAATACACGATTAAGACGGGTTCCCGCTATATAGCTGGGTCTTTTCTATTGTGAATTAGACCCAGCTTATGCTGGGTTTTTTTTTATAAAAATAAAGGTAATTATGAAAAATTTTATTTCTACACAGGATTGGTCAAAATCAGAACTGCAAGATATTTTAGATTATGCAAAAGAATTAAAGATTAATAAGTTTCAAGATAATTTAAAAAACAAATCTATTGCATTAATGTTTTTTAATCCTTCTATGAGAACTAGGACTAGTTTTGAGCTTGGCATACAGCAATTGGGTGGGCTTGCAGTAGTACTTCATCCTGGAAAAGATGCTTGGCCAATAGAGTTTAAGTTAAAAGAAGTAATGGATGCAGATTCAGAAGAGCATATTATAGAAGTTGCAAAAGTGCTCTCTGAGTACTGTGATTTAATAGCCATAAGAGCATTCCCTAAATTTATAAATCTCGAAGAAGATTTATCTGATAATGTTATTAAGAGTTTTGCTAAGTATGCAACTGTTCCGGTGGTTAACATGGAGACTATTACTCATCCCTGCCAAGAACTTGCTCATATTTTAACTATGCAAGAGCAACTAGGTGATCTTTCTGGAAAAGATTACTTATTGACATGGACATACCACCCGAAACCTTTAAATACAGCAGTAGCAAATTCATCTTTATTAATAGCAAGTAAGTTTGGTATGAACGTAAAATTACTTTGCCCCACAGAAGATTATCTACTTCATGATTCATACTTAGATAAAGCAGCAGAAAACTGTAATGCAAATGGCACCTCATTCTCTATAACTCATGACATTAAAGAGGGTTATGAAAATGCTGATATTGTTTATGCTAAAAGCTGGGGAGCGCTTAATTATTATGGGCATCCAGAAGATGAAAAGTTAATAAGAGATAAGTACAAGCATTTTATTGTTAGTGAAGAAAAAATGGCAATGACTAATAATGCTAAATTCAGTCACTGCCTTCCTTTAAGGCGAAATGTTAAAGCAACAGACGGAGTAATGGACTCTGACTATTGTGTTGCAATACAGGAAGCAGGAAATAGAATGCATGTTCAAAAATCACTATTATCAACTTTATTAAAGGATAAATAAAAATGAAAAAAATTGTATTAGCTTTCTCCGGCGGATTAGATACTAGCTTCTGTGTTCCATACCTTATCGAAAGAGGTTTTGAAGTTCACACTATATTTGTAAATACTGGTGGTACACCAAAGAAAGAAGAAGAAAAAATTACCAAAAGAGCCAATGAGCTTGGAGCAAAAAAACATATCAATGTAAACGTTGATAATCTTCTTTGGAATCAAATTATCAAACCGTTGGTATGGTCCGGCTCACTATATCAAGATAAATATCCTGCACTATGCTCTGATAGATACCTTATAGTCTCAGAGGCAATAAAGCTCTGTAAAAAATTAAATACTAAATATATTTCACATGGCTGTACAGGAATGGGTAATGACCAAGTTAGGTTTGATTTATCAATTCAAGCATTCGGCAAATATACAACCATCACCCCAATAAGAGAAATACAAAATAAAGTTAATGATGTGAGAGGTTATGAGCAGAAATATCTTGAAGATAAGGGATTCAAAGTCTCATCTATGCACTCAAAATATAGTATCAATGAAAATCTTATGGGAGCTACTGTTTCAGGATCTGAAATAGATGAATGGAAAGAACCATCAAAAGAAAGCTATATCCTTTGTAGTACACCAGATAAATATCCAACTAAGTTAAAAAAGATAGTAATAGAATTTTCAAAGGGTGAGGCAAAAAAAATAAATGGAGTTGCTATTAAAGGTCCAGAGTTATTAAGGACGCTAAACAAGTTAGGTGGCAAGTATGGTATTGGAAGAGAAATTTTTGCCAGCGATACTATTATAGGTATCAAGGGAAGGTTTCTCTTTGAATCCCCTGGAATAAAAATACTTCAGTCTGCACATAGAGCTTTAGAGGAATCAATTTTTACTGATAAACAAAACTTTTTTAAACCTGTAATTGGCAAAAAGTGGGTTGAATTAGTTTATGGTGGATTTTATTTTGATCCTTTAGCAAGAAATCTTGAAAATTTTCTACAAGACATTGAAGCACCTGTTAATGGAAAAGTAACAATGTTACTTTCACCAGGAAAGTCAGAAGCTGTAGCAGTTGAAGCTAAAAAAATATTAGTTAGTAAAGAAGCTATATATGCTCAATCGGCTTCATGGGGTGTTGAAGAGTCTGCTGGATTTATAAAGTTACTTGGTCAAAGCACTGCGACTTGGACGGATATAAACAAAAAGTAAAATGAATCAAAACTTCACCAAAGACACTATTATCAAACTGCTCAGCGGGATGAGTAGTGAGAAAGAAATAAGAAAGTATTTAGACAGATTCTCTTCTGATGATTTTAGGTTTGCCGTAATTAAAGTTGGTGGAGCGGTAATAGAAAATGATTTAGATAATCTAATCTCCTCCTTGGTATTTTTGAATGAAGTTGGCTTAAGGCCAATTATTGTTCATGGGGGAGGTCCTAAGCTTTCTAGAGCATTAGAGGATAAAAAAATACAGTTTTCATTTAAAGATGGTCAAAGAATTACCTCTAAAGAAGTTTTGTACGAGGCAATTGATGTATTTAAGGCTGAAAATCAAAAAATTACATCTGCTTTAATTGAAAAGAATGTGTCAGCTGTCCCTTTAATGAATGACGTTTTTAAGTGTACTATTCAAGATAAAGATTTGGGATTCGTTGGCACTATCATTGAAACTAATTCAGATAAAATCAGAGATATTATTTTGAGCGGAGGCGTTCCAGTAATTGCGCCAATGGGCTATACAGATGAAAAGCAAATAGTAAATATTAATGGCGATAAAGCAACACAAGCCTTAGCAAAAGAAATATTACCAGATAAAATTATTTTCTTAAGTGAAATTGGAGGGATTCTTGATGGGTCGGATAATTTAATTTCAACGATAAACATTAAAGATGATTACAAGAGATTAATGTCAGAGGGATGGTTGCACTCAGGAATGAAACTTAAGCTTGAAGAAATCAAGCATCTACTTGATTATCTGCCAAGTAATAGTTCAGTATCAATAACCAAACCTCTTTATTTAAATAGAGAGCTTTTTACTGATGCTGGTTTCGGAACCTTGGTAAAGGCAGGTCATCAAATAGATAAATTTAAAGAGTTAGATAGTGTGAATATAGATACTATTACCTCAATCTTAGAATCAGCATTTAAAGGAACACTCGATAAAAATTATTTTATAAAACAAGATAAAGAATTCTATGTAAGTAGCTGCAGTAGAGCTGCAATAGCGATATCCCTACATCAAAAGGTAGCATATATGGATAAATTTGCAGTCAAGACTGGAGCTAGAGGAGAGGGGCTTGGTAATGCTATATGGAATAGAATGACAATTGACCATAAAAAGGTTTTTTGGAGATCTAGATCAAATAATTCTATAAACCACTTTTATAAAAATGTTTGTGACGGTTTTCAAAAAACTAATAATTGGAATATATTTTGGATTGGAATTCATGATTTAGACGAGCTTACTGAATGCATAAGAATTGCATCTAACCAACCTGAAACGATTGCCTATGAAAACTAATATAAGTATTGCAATGATCGGAGGAAGGGGCTTTGTTGGGCAGGAGATAATTTCTATACTAAATAATCACCCAACTTTCATGCTCACTAAAGTTTTTTCTAAAACTGCTGAAGATGAAGTTGTTGTGGGTTACAAGAAATCTTTAAATCTAAAGTATTCTCTTCTTGATATATCTAATCTTAAGTTAGAGGATGTTGATATAGTAATAATGGCATTGGCTAATGATGAATCAAGGCCCTATATAAAGATTATTAAAAAAGATTACCCAAATATAATATTTATTGACTTAAGCGCTGACAATAGATTAGATGATTCATGGGATTATAGAGTTCCTGAACTTTCAGCAAAAAAAGCTACCAACTTTATAAGCAACCCTGGATGTTATGCATCTGCAATACAATTTTCTTTAGCACCAATCAAAAACATTATTCTTGGAAGAGTTAGTTCTATAGGTATATCCGGCTACAGTGGAGCTGGAGCCTCACCAAATGAAAAAAATAATCCTGTCAATCTTAAGGATAATATTATTCCGTACTCTCTTACAAATCACCTACATGAACAAGAGGTATCAAAGCATTGTTATAAAGATATATCTTTCAGTCCCCATGTTGGTAATTTTTTTAGAGGAATTCTTATAACATCTCACATACAACTTAAAAGCAGCCATACAGTAAAGGAAATTTTAGCAATCTTTGTTAATTTTTATAAAAACTCTAAGTTAATTGAGGTTCTGACTGATGTGCCTATGATCAATAAGGTTACCAATACACACAAGGTTTTAATAGGCGGAATATCTATTGATAATTCAGGAACAAATTTAACAGTATGTTGTGCTCTTGATAACTTGCTTAAGGGAGCTGCTACTCAAGTTATACAGAATCTTAATTCAGCAAGCAACTTAGAAGAATTGACAGGAATAGACTATGAATAAAAAATTATGGAATAACAAAAAAAATAAAATATCAAAGGACATAACGTCTTTTTTAGCTGGAGAAGATATAGAGTTAGATAAATTTTTATTTATTTATGATGTTGATGCTTCTTTGGCCCATGTAAAAGGCCTTCAGTCCATAGGAGTAATTAAAAAAAATGAACTGTTAAAGTTAAATAAATCTCTTAAAACCCTTAGAAAGAACTTTATTGATGGAAAATTTAAATTAACTGATAAATATGAAGATTGCCACTCAGCTATTGAGTTCTATTTGATTAATGAGCTTGGCGATCTTGGAAAAAAAGTTCATACAGGCAGAAGTAGAAATGACCAGGTAATGGTAGCAATGAGATTATTCGCTAAAAAAAATCTTATTGAATTTAAAACAAAGAATAAATTAATTGCCGAAACTTTTTTAAATTTAGCAAAGAAACATAAAGATTTACCAATGCCAGGATATACGCATCTTCAAAGAGCCATGCCTTCATCATGGGGATTATGGTTTTCTTCATATGCCGAATCCTTCATTGATAATGGAGATCTAATTAATAATACTATTGATTGGATTGATTCAAACCCATTAGGTAGCGCTGCAGGATATGGTGTTGCAATTCCATTAAATAGAGACCTGGTAACCAAGGAATTAGGCTTTAGTAGAACTCAGCTAAATAGTTTATATGTTCAGAATAGTAGGGGTAAGTATGAGATGCAGATACTTAATACCTTGAAGCAATCTATGTTAGATATAAGAAAATTTTCATGGGATATGAGTTTATTTTTATCACAAGAATTTAATTTATTATCTATTGATAGCAAGTATTCAACAGGATCATCGATTATGCCTAACAAACATAATCCAGATGTTATAGAAATACTTAGAGCGAATTATTCAATTCTAGCTGGCTTTTCATCAGAGCTTGAAAACTTATTGTCTCTTCCTAGTGGTTATCATAGAGACCTTCAATTAACTAAAAGAAGTCTAGTTCATGGTTTTAATACATCATTTAAATCATTGGATATTATTCCTGCTTTACTAAAGACAATTAAGATAAACACAAACAACTCAAATAAATATATAGATAATGAAATGAAAATGACTGACAAGGTCTATTCACTTGTTTCAGATGGAGTTCCTTTTAGAGATGCATACAGCCTAGTAAAGAATTCTGATGACCATTCTTTATTAACTGAAACAAAGTCTCTAAATCATTCCATGGGCTCTCCAGGGAATCTTAATCTCAATTTATTAGAGAAGAGACTTAAAAAGCAAAAATAAAATTTATAAGCTACTATAATTTAATAGTTTTATTGGATATGTAGTTTATGCAAATACCTGTCAGATTCAGAGTTGTTTTTATGTCATTCTTGGCAGTCTTTATTTGCTATATAGATAGAGTAAATATTTCGGTTGCTATTATACCAATGCAAGAGCAGTTTGGCTGGAGTGAATCACAAGTCGGTATTATTTTTTCTTCTTTTTATCTGGGCTATATTTTTACTATGACAATTGGAGGCTTTTTGGCTGACAGATATGGTGGGAAAATTGTTCTTGGTTACGGACTTCTTCTTTGGTCATTATTCACAGTTTTAACTCCAGTATTTGCATATAATGGTTTTTTTGCAATTCTAATAATAAGAGTTTTAATGGGTCTTGGTGAGGGCGTAACCTTTCCATCTTGGCATGCCTTATATGCTAGATGGATTCCATTTGAAGAAAGAACTCGATCAATTGCAATTACAAATAGCGGCATCTCTGTGGGTACTGTTTTTGGATATCTTGTAACAACTTTAATTATTGCTAGTTACTCTTGGGAATGGGTATTTTATTCATTTGGCATGTTAGGTGTGATTTGGTTCTTTTTTTGGCAGAGAGACATCACATCTTACCCATCTGATCATAAAAATATATCTCACAAAGAACTTGAATTAATAATTGAAAAAGCACCCACAAATTCTTCAGCACCAAAAATTTCTATTTTAAGGTTACTAAAAAATCTTCCATTTTTAGCCATCACAGTGGCTACCTTTTGTCATAACTGGGCTTTATTTACCTTTTTATCTTATTTACCAAAATTTGTTAACAGCCCTACCTCTCTTGGAGGCTTAGGGATAAGTCTAGATTCAAGGATCTTTATACTACTAATCTTAATTCCAAGTTTTTTTTCAGTAATATCTTTGATAGCAGGAGGATTTTTAGCAGATAATCTTATAAAGAAAAAGTATCAAGTTATTAAAGTACGAAAAGCTGTTAATTCTATTGGTTTTTTTGGATCTGCCTTTTGTCTATTTTTAATACCATTTCAAGAATCACATTTGTTTATAATTTCTCTATTGTGTGCAACAAATATTTGTACAGGAATCGCAGCTGGTGGATTTGGTGTTAATCATGCTGATTTAGGTCCAAAATACACTGGGGCATTGGTTGGAATAGCTGGAAGCTTGGGCATGACTGCTGCAGTCATTGGTCCATTAGTAGCAGGATTTATTCTAGATTTAACAAACTCTTGGACATTAATATTTCATATATGCTCATATATGTTGATATTTGGCGGTATTTTTTATCTATTTTTTTCAAGTACTGATAAGCAGTTTGATTGATTTTACCAATTTAAATTCTAAGCTATAATAAAAAATGGATACTAAATTAGAAATAGCAAAAAACTGGCTTCCAAGATATACAGGAATGCCTCTAGAAATGTTTGGTGATTATATTTTAATCACAAATTTTAAAGACTACATTAATAAATTCGCTGATAGATTTAACTGTGACATATATGGTGAAGGAAGGGCTATGCAGGCCTCCACAAATAGTGATGGTTTAACGATTATTAATTATGGTATTGGCTCACCAAATGCAGCCACAATAATGGATTTACTTGTAGCAGTAAAACCCAAAGGTGTTCTTTTTCTAGGAAAGTGTGGCGGACTAAAGAATTCTTCAGAGATAGGAAATTTTATTTTGCCCATAGGTGCAATAAGAGGTGATGGAACTTCAAATGATTACTTTCCACCTGAAGTTCCTGCATTACCTTCTTTTAAACTTCACAAATTTGTCTCCGATATAATTATTGAAAAGAAAAGTGATTATAGGACAGGAGTAATATTTACAACCAATAGAAGAGTTTGGGAGCATGATAAGCGGTTTTTAAAGAGACTAAAAAAAACAACTGCTATTGGTGTTGACATGGAAACAGCAACTGTTTTTTCTGTTGGTCATTTTAATGAGATTGCAAGAGGCGCATTGCTATTAGTTTCTGATGTTCCTTTAACTCCAGAAGGGGTCAAAACTGAAACTTCTGATCATCAAGTGACACAGAAGTGGGTAGACTTACACCTTGAAATTGGTATTAAGGCTATGACAGATATAGGTAAAAGCGGAGAAGAAATCAAGCACTTCAAATACTAGTGAATTAGATTACTAATTTTTGGAAGTAATCAAATATATCCTGAAAGTTTCTTTCTCTTGCTGTAGTCCATTCCCTAGTGGATGAGCTATTCAGCAAGTTTTTCTTATTATCAAAGACTAAAACTCTTGGAACTCCTTTTTCTTTATCAATTTCAAAAAAGCTCATCAGTTCCATATTTTTATCATATCTACCAACATCAATATGCATTATTTTATAATGAGTCTTCATAAACTTATTAATTGTTGGTATTTGTAATGTTCCATCTAATATTCTGCAATCTGGACACCAGTTACCTCCAAATATAATTACTGGTTGTTTGGATTGTTTGATCGTAGAATCCATAAAATCTTTAACATCGTCCTCAGAATAAATAGAGCCATTATATGGAAGTGGCAAGGGAATACTGAGTTGATCATTTGATGAAAGTTGAATTGTTCCAGAGGTTAAATTTATTGTCATAATTAGAGCAAATACAGATGATATGTTTTTAAATTGTTTTTTAATCATGTTGGTTTAATATTAAAAGAACATTGTGGAGATTTATTGTAGTTATTGCAATAATGTCCTTAACGAGGATTCAAATGATTTGGTTAATAAGATTATATTTATTGTTTATGGGAATTACTTATTTCTTAATTGGAATATGGGCAGTTCTTGATCCCATTATAGTAGCAAGTGAAACTTCTATACCGTCCTTTCAAGAAGCGGTTGGGCTAAAGGTTGCCTCTGAAATTGGTTATTCTGAAATAGCTGGTATATATGGTGGTTTGAATTTAGGAATAGGAATAATGTGCCTAATAGGAATTTTTAGAGAAAGCATTGGGATATTTAGTATAAAATTCTTGACATTGTTAACAGGTTCCATTGCTTCTGGAAGGTTAATATCATCTTTTTTACCAGGTATGCCAACTTTCTATAACAGCTTTTTTATATTCGAGATATGTGCAGTAATTATAGGCATAAGTTTTTTGACGGCACTTAATAAATCTAAATCAAATTACTAATATTCAGAATATATCCTAAATATCCTAATACAAAAACGCATCCTATCAGTCTTATAGTTTTTATCCCAAAAAGCTTAGATGAATACATTGATGCAACTATTATAAATAGAATGCTAGCAACAAACATTACAAAGAAATCTCTTGTATAAATACTTGCATGCAATGTTGTATTTGAAAAGAATCCAATTATTGGAACGACTAGGGCTATATTCATTACATTTGAACCAATAACATTTCCAATAACCATGTCATTTTTGTTCTTAGATATTGCAGATACGGTTGCTGCTAACTCGGGAAGACTTGTACCTATTGCAATAATAGTTAAACCTATTATTAATTGAGGAACATTAAGCATTTTTGCAAGTATTTCAGCATGTATAACTGCAAAATGAGATCCTCCAATTAAAGCCATTAAACCAATTGTAAGAAATAAAAGAGTACCTTTAATTTCAATATTTTTTTCAAACTGCTCATTTAAATTTTCTGAAGATCTAAATTTATAGGTTATGTATAAAAATATAAAAAATAATAATACAAACAGGACGCTTTCATTTGTGCTGATTCTCAAGTCTTGCAAACTCAATCCTAATAAAATTGCTCCAAGAAAAAAAGGTAAAAATTGTATTAGGGCGGTTTTAGATGGCTTAATACTTATTCCTATGCAAGAAACTCCAAAAATAAGAGCTATATTTGATATATTTGAACCCACTACAGCACCCATAGCAAGTTCTTCACTGTTGTTAATGACAGATGATATGCCAACAAAAATTTCAGGAGCAGAAGTTCCAAGTGCAACAATAGTCAAACCAATTGCAAGTTCGCTCATTCCAAGATTTTTTGCTAGAAGCGAGGAATTATCTACAAATTTATCGGCACCCCATACCAATACAGCTATTGATAATAAAAGAGCCAATAAGTGAATTATAAACATAGCTTATTTTACATCAGAGGAATGTCATTAATATAATTTAGTTCAATTATTCCTAAATACTATTATTTTCAGTTGGTAGTAATATAAAAAATGCAATATATAATGTTTTATTTAAAAATTTATAAGGGTATAAAACATGGAAATTAATAAATTATTTGATGTAAGTGGGAAGGTTGTAGTTGTTACTGGTGGCTCAAGAGGAATTGGAGAAATGATTACATCAGGCTTTTTAGCTAATGGTGCTAAAGTTTATATTTCTGCTAGAAAAGCACCTGCTCTTATGGAAAAAGCAAAAGAACTTTCTGAGAAATATAACGGTGAATGTATTGCTATACCATGCGATCTTAGTACTTTAGAAGGTATGGATTATTTCACTCAACAAATTACAGAAAAAGAAAAGGGTATTGATTTTTTAATCAATAATGCCGGTGCAGCTTGGGGAGAGCCTTTAGAGGATTTTTCCGAGACAGGCTGGGATAAAGTAATGGATCTTAATGTAAAAAGTATTTTCTTTTTAACTCAAAAACTTAAATCACTTCTAAAAACAAATGCAACAATTGATGATCCCTCAAGAGTTATAAATATAGGATCTATTGATGGGCTGAATGTTCCAGCTTTTGAAACTTATTCATACAGCACATCTAAGGCTGCCGTTCATCATTTAACAAGAGTTCTTGCTAATAAGCTTGTGAAGGAAGATATACTTGTAAATGCTATTGCTCCAGGCCCTTATCCGAGTGCTATGCTTGGTTCTGCAGTTAATTCTGATTATTCTTTTATAGCAGACGCTAACCCAAGGAAGAGAGTTGGTACGCCTGAAGATATAGCTGGTCTTGCAATATTTTTATGTTCTAGAGCAGGAGCTTATACTGTTGGTGAGACGATTACATCTGATGGTGGTTTAGTAAAAACAGCTGGGCATAACCTAGGTTAAAAACTATTTTTTAGCGTCTATAAAGGCCTTAATGATAAGATCTTTCATCCAAAGGTGACCACCATCTCCTTCATCACTTTTATGCCATATCAAGAAATACTCCATTGAGGGTATTTCTATTGGTACCTCAATAAAAGGAAGATTATTAGCGATCGCAAAACTTCTAGTACCCATTAAAACAAGATCCGTTGATCTTAATATTTGGGGAGCAATTAAGAAATGTTGACAGCGAAGAGCCACTTCGCGTCTAAATCCTATTTTATCTAATTCTAAATCAATTAAATGCAATCCTCTTCTTCTATTAGAGACGTGCAGATGTCTTTGATTTAAGATATCTTCGATAGTGACATTTTCTATATTTGCAATATGATGCCCATCTCTATGCATTGCAACCCAGTCATCTTCAAATACTTTATATGAATCAATTTCATTTGATGCAGGAATGACTGGATCAACTACAAAATCTAAATTATTTGTAGCAAGTGCATGAACTTGATCAGATCTGCTGTAAGCATAACTACCAAGAGCTACATTTGGAGCTTTTTTATCTATCTCATTCATGATAAACGGAAGAACTCTTCCCTCAGAAACATCTCCTAATGAAAGTTTAAATTTTCTCTTTGAAACTTTTGGATCAAATGTGTCTGGTTCATTAACGCTTAGTTGCATTAGTGTTAATGCATTTTGAATATCTTTTATTATATTTTCTGTTTTCTGAGTTGGGACCATTCCAGAACCAGTTCTGATAAAAAGATCATCATTAAACTTCTCTCTCAATCTAGATAGAGCATTACTAACTGCTGGCTGAGTTATCCCCACTACTTCTGCTGCCTTGGTAAGACTACCTTCAGTATAAATAGCATTAAGAATCACGAATAAGTTCAAATCAAAAGAACTAATTTTCATATTTACCTCTTGTACATATATTTGATCTGATATTTTGCATTTTTTGATATAGCTTTGTTGCTAACATAAAGTTATTATTAGTTAAATCAATAAAGATACTATTCATCAGACTTATAATATTAACAAATATAAGTATATAAAGGGAGATTTAAATAATGTCAGAATTAAGACCGGTTGCTGAAGATTTAATAAAAAGAGTTGATGACTTTATACATGCAGAGATTGCTCATAATGAATCTCTTTATCATGAACAATCTAAAGATGAGAATGGTACATGGGTAGTCCCACCCATAATGGAAGAGATGAAGGTTAAAGCAAAGGCGGCAGGTTTGTGGAATCTTTTTTTACCTGAGAGCGAGAATGGAGCCGGCTTAACTAACTTTGAATATGCACATTTAGCTGAAAAAATGGGAGCTTATGGAATTGCTTCTGAGGTATTTAATTGTTCTGCTCCTGATACTGGAAATATGGAAGTTTTAGAGAGGTATGGAAATGAAGAGCATAAAGAAAAATATTTAAAGCCGCTGCTAAATGGTGATATTCGTTCTGCTTTTGCAATGACTGAACCAGGTGTTGCCTCTTCAGATGCAACGAATATTGCATCTTCAGCTGTACTTGATGGTGATGAGTATGTAATTAATGGTGAAAAATGGTGGACATCTGGAGCAGGCGATCCTAGATGCGAAATTCTTATTTTTATGTGTGTAACAAACCCAGATAATAATAGACACCAAAGACAATCTCAGATTTTAGTTCCTATGAACTCAGAAGGTATAGAAATTCAAAAAATGATGCATGTTTTTGGTTACGATGATGCTCCTCATGGCCATGGCCATATCAAATTTACTAATGTAAGAGTTCCAAAGGAAAATCTTTTATTAGGAGAAGGAAGAGGTTTTGAGATTGCTCAAGGAAGATTAGGTCCTGGAAGAATTCATCATTGTATGAGAGCGATTGGCTTAGCAGAAAGAGCATTGGAAATGATGTGTAAACATGGAATGGAAAAAATTGCATTTGGTAAGCCTTTAGTCCAGCTAGGTGGCAATATGGATATTATTGCTAATTCAAGAATTGAAATAGACCAAGCAAGATTATTAACTTTAAAGGCTGCACACATGATGGATACTGTTGGAAATAAAGTTGCAGCTAGTGAAATTGCACAAATAAAAGTAGTTGCTCCAAATGTATGCTGCGATGTGCTTGATAGAGCAATACAAATGCATGGAGGAGCTGGTGTATCCCAGGTCTATCCTCTTGCTCAAATGTATGCTCATATGAGAACATTAAGGCTCGCTGATGGTCCAGATGAGGTTCATAGAAGGGCAGTTGCAAGACATGAACTTGGTAAATATATTGTCAAAGATTCAGGCGTAGAGTCCTCTCATATTTCAAGAAGCTAAATTTTGACTGACGAAGTAAATTTAGTTTTTTATGATACTGAAACTACTGGAATTCAAAAAGATTTTAGCCAAATTCTCCAATGCGGTTCTGTATTAACAAATAATTCCTTAGATACTCTTGCTGAACAAAATATTGGGTGTGCTCCTTTGCCTTGGGTTATACCGCAGCCAATGGCAATGATTACAAATAAGAAGGTTGATCTCTTTAACTCAAATACATCTCATTATCAAATGATGAAAGATCTTCAAATACAGTGGAAAGAATGGTCGGCAAAGAGTTCTTCAATATTTATTACCTATAATGGTCATGCTTTTGATGAAGAGCTAGTTAGAAGGCAGTTTTTTTGGAATCTACTGGAGCCATACACAACAAATACAAATGGGAATGGAAGGCTGGATTTAATGCTAATGATTCACAACATAGCAGCCTTCTTTTCTGAAGAAATATCTATGCCTCTATTCGAAGGTGGTCCTGGAATAAGTTATAAGCTTGAACATTTAGCTATAGAACACGGAATAGATGCAGGAGATGCTCATGATGCTATAGCAGACTGTAATTTAATGATTGAGATGTGTAAGATTATTAAAGATAAATTACCAGAAGTTTTTCAATCCTTTATAAACATTTCAACAAAACCTGGCATTAAAGAATTGCTTTATTCTGAAGACTTTTTAGCACTTGGAGAAATACATAGAAGACATACATTTAAATATCCAGTTGTTTTATGTGGAGGAGATGCTTCGAGGCCAAATGAAATAGTTTTTTATGATTTAAGTTATGATCCAGATGATATCTTAGAGCTAGATTTCACTGAGATAAATAAACTAGTTCAGTCAAAAGGAAGAGATGGCCCCCTAAAAAAATATAAAATTAATAAAACAATTCCTGTTTGTTCTCATAAATTTCTAAATAATAAAGAAATCTTTGATATTGAGTTTTCTGAGTTACAAAGAAGGGCTGAAGTTGTTAGAAATGATAAAGATTTTCAACAAAAAGTATCTCAGGCAATGGAAGATAGAATGATGAGTTTTCCTGAATCAGAATATATTGAGGGAACAATATATTCGGGTGGTTTCCCATCATATAAAGACAAAGATCTGATGCAAGAGTTTCACTTATCTTCAGACCTCAATCAACTAATAAGAATTTCTAGAAATTTTGAGGATCAAAGATTAAGGTTATTTGCTGAAAGAATTATTTGTAATGAATATTCTGTAGATATTCCAAATGATATTGCAAAAAGATATCAAGATCTTATTTATGAAAGAAATGGAACAGATGGTCCATGGGGTTCAATAGATAAATCTCTTGCGCAAATAGAAAAATTACTTGATGAAAGAGATGATACTGAAAGTCAGAATATTCTCAATGCTACAAAAACCAAAATAAAATCAATGAAGATTTCAAGCTAAAAAAAATGGAGGACAAAGTCCTCCATTTAAACTAGCGATTCTAATAGGGGGGAGAAGCTAGTTGGCAGTATTGTATTCATCTCTAGCACCTTGGCAATGTACTCAGTTAAAAAACTAACTTTATCGCCATACTAGAATATATATATTTAAAATACATATTTTATAGAACACTCATAACAATAAATTCTGTATAATACTTTTTTTCTTAGACCCGTAGCTCAGTCTTGGTTAGAGCGCCGCATTGACATTGCGGAGGTCGTTGGTTCGAGTCCAATCGGGTCTACCATTACAAGAAATCTTATATTTTAGAAATATAATTATCTAACCTATCTTTATTCATTACAAATGATGATTTTTTGATTGCAGCTACATTCTTGATTTCATTGAGATTAATATTACTTCCTCCAACTCTAATAATTCCTACCATGGCCATCATTGAATGGGGAGTACACTCATAACCATATATACCAGGAGTATCAAAAGTAATGCTAATATCTTTACTAAGAGCTCCACTCCAAGCAGTTGCACCATCTGGAACCATGCCTTGTATAGATGCAGAGTTATGAGCAGCATCTGTTGCTTCAAAATTGACTGTATCTCCTACAGCAATATTTAAGAAAGATGGTTCAAATACCATTATACCTTCCGCACCTTGATTTAATAATTTAACTGTATAAACATCACTGTAAGCATGCACAGTAAAACTAATGATCAGTGTTAAAAATAAATTTTTCATAATAGACTCTTAGTAATAACCAATAAGGTTGTAATAATTAAAAAAAAAAGGATACCCAGTGATACTGAGGAAATTAAAATTTTAAAAGGAGAAGGGCTAAAATCTTGTTCATTGCCACCAACTCCAATTAACATTTTAAATACTCTAATCAAATACTATTCCAGTAATCATCATAGATAAAAGCATAAAGACTAAAACGACAACCTGTATGGCAGCGGGTATTACAACAAACATAACTAATGGATCAAATTTCATTGCCATAAAGTAGTCTGTTTCACTCCATTCTAAAGCCTCTTCAGGTGTTGCATTTTTAATTTGTTTGTTCAAAATAGTGCTCCATATGCTTTTAAATCAGCATTATTATATATATTTATAATTATATATCAATATAAGTTATAATATTATTTAAATTATTTCAGCTAAGTTTAAAAAAAATATATATAATTTATTTTTTAATAGGAATTAGTATGTCATTTGCCCATAAACTTTATATTTTATATACCTTTATCTTCGTAGTTTCTCTAACTTCAGATAACTTATATTTTCCAAGCGATGAATGGAAAATAGTCACTCCAGAAAGTCAAAATATAAATTCAGCAAAAGTTCAAAAAATTATAGATCTGTCATTTTTAGATCAATCAACTTTAGGTGTTGTGATTATTAAGAATGGAAAAATTATTGGAGAAAAGTATGCTGATGGCTATAGTGATATATCACATGGAACCTCATGGTCTATGGCAAAAAGCTATTATGCTGCATTAATTGGTATTTCTATTGAAAAGGGTGAAATAGATAGTCTTGATGATAATGTAGGAAAGTATTTAGATTATTACAATGATGAAAGGTCAAAGATTACTATTAGAGATTTATTAGACATGTCTAGTGGATTAGATTTTCCAGATCATGAGCATGAAAAAATGTTTTTCCAAACTAACCATTTAGAATACGCTAAAGCTGTTGGAGTTGAAAAAGATGCTGGATTAAAATGGGAATATAACAATGTTAATTCAATGATTATTGGAGATATTCTTTTCTCTGTGACAGGAATAAAAGCTGACAAACTTCTTTCAGAACGAATTTTTGAACCAATTGGAATGAAAGATTATAAACTTTGGAAAGATGAGAGTGGAAATGTCTTAACATACTGTTGTGTAGATATGTCTGCTCAAGAGTATTCAAAATTTGGATTATTATTCGCGCGGAATGGTAATTGGAATGGCAGGCAAATAATTCCTAAAAATTTTATAGATGAAACATTTAGAGTTGTATGGGGTTTTTCACCTGATAGCCCAAAAAGAGGATATTCACTTCATTGGTGGATTTCCAAGCATGACGATAATAGTAAGATATTTAATACAAGTGGTAAGTTTGGCCAGTACACTTTTGTTGACAGAGATAATGATATTGTTTTTACAAGAATAACTAAATATACTCAAAAAGATCATGGAGATATCCAAAAATGGGGCCCCCTTCAATATTTTAGATGGGCAGGAGTATCAACTGCTGTTATGACAGCGAGAACTCTTTTAAATCTTGGTATTATAAAAGAAGGTACAGATGTCGTAGCGCCAATCACTGAAAAAATGGGAGAATCTAAAGAGTTTTATCAAAAGTATGATGAGATTATTGATGCTATGGCAGATTTAAGCAAAAATTAATCCTCAGCCTGTTTTTTTCTTAAATAGGTTTCCATGTCTTTTTTCCATTCTTCTAGATAGTAACCATCATTACCATGCTTATTTAGATACTTATAAAAAACTCTGCCATCATCATCTTCATATCCAGACTCATATGGTTTTCCAGTCAGCCTGTTTGGTCTTTTAAAGGCATCATCCATTATTTTTTATTATGTGTGTAAAAATCAAAGCAATTTTAGTAGGCAATTCATTTGAAATTTTCTTTTTTACAAAATACTCATCTATTAATGAATGAATTACATAATGTGGCTGTTTTGAGTACTTAATTCCATCTGAGAAAGAAGTAAAAGCAATAGTTTTTTTATTATTAAATTTCTTTAGGTTATGTTTCTTGTCATGCATAAGAACACAAATTTTTTGAATTTTTTTTAGATATTTTTCAAGATCATCATTTTCAGACATTATTGGAAATTTCAAACTATGTCCAAACAAATAAAATCATTGGGATCGATACAGCTATTATTAATAGATCTAAAGGAAGACCTAATCTCCAATAATCAGTAAATTTATAATTACCAGGACCCATAATGACTGTATTACATTGATGTCCAATTGGAGTTAAAAATGCACAACTGGCTCCTACAGCCACCACCATTAAAAAGGGCTCAATAGCATAACCAAGCTCTATTGCTATGCCTGCAGATATGGGAGCCATTATAACTGCAGTAGCAGCATTATTAATAATATCTGTAGTTGCCATAGTAATTATTAATATTAAGAAAAGTAACCAAAAAAGACTCATATCAGCTGCATATAGCGATATATTTGATGATATAACATCACTTAATCCAGTTGATTGTAGGGCTGTTCCAATAGGTATCATTGCAGCAAGCATAATTATAATTGGCCAATCTATATCTCTATAAAAATTACTATCTATTATTTTAATTCTTGCAAAACCAAGAACACATAAAAGAAATGCTGCTGCAGTAGGCAGAATATTCATTGCTACCAATATTATGGAAGTCATAAAAAATATTAAGCCTTTTAAAAGTCTACTTCTACTAGGTATGGTTTGAAGTTCTCTTTGTCTTATTGGCATTAATCCTAAGTGCTTTATTTTATTAGTTACATCCTCTTCATCAAGATCTCTAACACCTAAAAGTAAAACGTCACCTACTCTAAAAGTTTCTCTAGTTAATCTAGTTCTATATTTAGATCCTTTTCTCCAAAGTCCTAAAAGGTTTAGTTCTTCATATGCTAGCTTTAAAAAGAAATCATATTTTCTTCCAATTAATCTTGAGTCTGGAGTGATCATTGCCTCAATTTCTTCTAAATCTTCGTCTTTAAATGAATGAAGTTCTTCAGGAATTGAAAAGCCAAATACATCAAGGATTGTTCCTATTTCATCAGGAGGTGTCTTAATTACTAATATTTGATCAGGTTTAATCCTTAAATTATTTTTAACTTTTTTAACTCCACCTGATTCGCTAACTATCCCTATAACTTCAGTATCTTCACCTGCCTCTTTCTTAAACGCAGATAGGGTCATACCAATTGCTGAACTATTATCATTTACTGAAACTTCAAATAAATATCCCTTTAGATCAATTAGGGATGATCCAGCATTAGAATTTTCTCTTAACTGAATAAATTTATTTCCAATTATGGCTATAAACAAAATACTAAGGATTGTAATAACAAGACCAACATAGGAAAAGTCAAAAAAATTAAAGCCAGCACTAGATATTGTTGATTTATATTCAGAAATAATAATATTTGGTGGAGTTCCAATTGTGGTATTCATGCCACCTAAAATACATGCAAATGCTAATGGCATTAAAAACCTAGAAGGGTGCCAATCCATTTTTTGACAGATATTTAATGTTATTGGAAGTAAAATTGCCAACGCACCTATATTATTGATAAATGACGATAAAACTGCAGCTATAAGCAATAATGAAATCAAAAATTGAAATTTAGTAAAACTCCTTCCTCCAATAATTTTTCCAACAAGTCCTGTTAGACCTGAATTTTTAAGACCTTGACTTATTATAAGAACAAGAGCAACTGTTATAACTGCGGGGTGTGCAAAACCATCAAATGCTTGATTTGCAGGTATCACACCAAGAATAATAAGAACTACAAGAGCTCCAGATGCTAATGCATCGTATCTAAATTTACCCCAAATAAAAAGACCTAATAAAGATACAATTGTTAGCGATAATAGGTACTGATCACTCATTGAAAATATTATATTTCTTATTTAGGCATGCTCTCAACATATAGAGATGTTGATGGGTATGCAAATTCTGAATTGTTAGCCTTAACAATTTTCATAATATTGAATATTAAGTTTTCTTTAACCTCATTAAATGCAGCAAAGCCCATTGGATCAGCATATGCCACAATCAATACATCGATTGAGCTAGCACCTAACTCAACAACTCTCACTACTGGATCTAGCTCAGGGTCTGATACAAAATCATCACTATGAATAATATAATCCTTAATTTCTGATCTAATAGATTCTAATTGTTCAACAGAAGTGGAATAAATTAGATTTATTTTCCAATTAAGCCGCCTATTTATCATTTCTCCATGATTAATAACCTTTACATCAGAAAGATCTTTATTAGGAATCGTCATCGGAGCAGTATCAAATGTTCTTATAACGGTTGATCTAAAGCCAATTGTTTCAACAATACCATGCAGTTGTCCTGCAACTTCTATACGATCACCAGGTTGAAATCTATGCTCTCCTATTACTAATATACCTGCTATTAAATTCTTAAAGAAATCTTGAGCACCAAGTGCAACTGCAACAGAAAAAAGCCCTAATCCTGCAACTAGTGGACCAATTTGGATACCAAAAATATCTAATATGATTGCAATTCCGATCACCCAAACTATAAACCGTGATGCTCTTTCAAGCCACATTTGCATAGATGCTGTGAGCCAAGAGCCAGTAGAGAGAGCAACAAAAATAGGTTTAATCGAATTTGATAGAGCACTAAATATAGTAAATATTACAAAGGCTTTAACAATATTTGTAGCAATATCGCCAACTAGACCAGAAATAGGTAATATCAATGTGCATATATATAAAGCAACAGTAACAGGTATAAATCCTATAGGCTTTCTAAGAGCATTAAGTATCTCATCATCTATTTTTGATTCTGTTTTATCTGCAAGCCTTCCAAGTGCATTAAGAATCACAGAAATCACAAACCCTCTAAATAAAAATGCTACTAAGATAACAGCCAGAGAAGTTATTATTGAGCCAAGATCAATTCCGAGAAATCCTCTATCCCATACTTGGCTAATTAATTCTAAAAAATTTTCCATAATTATTTTTTCTCTCTAAATTATATTTTAAATATTTTTTATTACTGTTTCGATAACTTATCTTTAATAGCATAAGGTATATAGATTAAATAAAACATTGCTATCGCAATTGGTATTGTAATTAGTAAATGAAGAGGTGGCTCAGGAAAAGCATCCATTAAACTTGCCCCTGCTGGTTTTGCAGTTAAATACCAGTAATTTGCTGGCTCACCTAAGATAATATTAACCAAGTAAACTATTGGAAGAAGCACTAATGCAGTTATGGCAGAAACAACTAATATATCTTTTGCATATGGGCGATTATTAAGAGATATAGTTGCATACATTACACCTATGACAATCATCCCGTGACCAATCATGAAGAATGCATAATCAAGATCTACCACTGGTATATCTGGAGTAATAATTGCCATTGATGCGCCAGCAAGACCCCAAAAGAAAGCACATTTATATAAAATTTTTGGACCACCCAATAAAAATGAAGCTAAGAATATTTCAGACAAATCACACATATGAAGTGGGATAATTTCCTTCCAATGATATGGATTTTCAAGTAGATATAAGTCTTTAAAGGGTGAAATAATTACATGAGATAAAATAATAAAGGCAATAATTTTTGAAGTTAATGATTTACTAGAATCTGATAAATTTTTACAGGTTAAGGGAAGAAAAACAGCTGTAAAAATAATTAAAGCCATTGTTATTAGATGAAGATTTCCAAACAAAATAAAAGGACTAGCATTCATAACATCACTCCTAAAATAATTAAATTTAGTTGAAAGTTATTATAAAGGTTTTAATTCCTATAACCAAAAATTAGAAATGTTACAGTTGCTGACTAAGTATATCCATAACAAGCTTTTCTGTAAGAATTGCTGGCAACACTTGAGGTTTACCCATTCCAGGTTTCCAGAATATATAAAGAGGAACTCCGCTTCTTCCGTATATATTAAGAACCTCTAATATATCTTTATCTCTATTAGTCCAATCAGCAACAACATAATTAATATTATTAATATTCATGTAATTTACAACAGAAGACCTTGAGAGTGCTATTTTGTCGTTTGCTTGGCATGTAATGCACCATGCAGCAGTAAAGTTAATTAAATATGCCTGATTACTTTTTTTGAAATCTTCTTCAATGCCAAGATACCAAGACATTTTAGTATTTTCTTGGTTCTCATTATTAACACTTTTGATTTCTAAATTTTTTATTGAATTTAACTGCATTGTAGTAAAAATTAAACCAATTAAAATTAATAATATCTTTATATTTTTAGAAGATAGTTTGTTTAAAATCCATATAAGCAAAGCTAATACAAGAAAGCTTACCATTAGATCTATAAGAGCATCAGTTCCTGTTTGAAGACTAAAGACCCAAATTAACCATAGTGAAGTAGCAAACATAGGAAAAGCAAAAAACTCTTTTAGTGTTTCCATCCATTGACCAGGTTTTGGAAGAGAGGATATTAACTCAGGTCTTATTGATAGCATGAGGTATGGAATACAGAATCCTAGTCCAAGAGAAATGAATATTGGCAGGGTTACAAAAGATGGCTGAATTAAAGCGTAGCCTATTGCTGCACCCATAAATGGAGCAGTACATGGTGATGCAACTACTACTGCCAAAATACCAGTTAAAAAAGAGCTCCAATAGTCTGTTTTATTAGCTCCTATATTGCCTAGTCTTGTTAATGAAGATCCAATATTAATGTCAGATAATAGAATAAGCCCAATAATAAACATTAGCATGCTTAACACGGCTACTATCAAAGGTGACTGTAACTGAAAACCCCACCCGATAAATACGCCACTACTTTTAAGTGCAAGAAGAACAATAGCTATTACTATGAATGATAAAATTACACCAAGGCAAAATAATAATGAATGTGTTCTTATTTTATTTTTAGATTCGCCACCCATAGACACAAAACTTAAAACCTTTAAAGAAATAATGGGAAATACGCATGGCATCAGATTTAAAATTAAGCCCCCAAGAAATGCAAAAAGAATTGCTGAAAAAACTGAAAGTGAAGCAGATGATTGTTCTGTATCTGATAAAGAAGCATCAATAACAAATGACTCACTATTTATAGAGAGAATACCTTGAATAGATTCTAATAAATTACTCTCATCACTTAATGGGATTTCTAAAAGCCAATTGTTCTCTTCCTCAATTAAGTTTTGCATGCTTGCATGAAGAACAACATCGCCTTGTTCAATATAAAAATATATTTCATCTATATTTTCATTAAATGAAAATCTTAGCTCTAAGTTATTATTTTTTACATTTGTTATGACTGGTAAAACTATTGATGGTATTTTTCTATATATCTCATCAAGATTTGCATCACTAGATAACTCACTAAAAGAAGTCTCTATAAGTGCTCTTTCTGGAACACATATATCATCACAAATTAAGAAATCTATATCTGCTGAAAATTTATCAGAAATATTTTCTTCTGGAATCTTTATTAGTATTGGAAATATTACAAAGTTCTCATACCCATAAGTCATTAATGGGGGATATGGTATTAAGGAAGGCGTTGGCCACAGGATGTCACTTACCTCATAACCCTCTGGCATTCCCCAAGTTATTTCTAAAGGTCCACCAGAATCACCTGGGTTTTTCCAATAGGTATGCCAGTGGTCTTGCATATCCATTTTCACACCTATAATTAGCTCATTTTCATTTGATACTATGGTGCTTTTGACAATTGAAACCTCAGCATGTCCGGTACTAACCGTATTAGAAAATATAAAGCTGGTATAGGCAAGAAGTAGAAAGCAAAGTTGTATTATTTTCATATTACTTATTTTACCTTATGAAAGGATAGGGGTGCTTAAGCACCCCTAAATTTTTAAATGAAGAAAACTATTTGTTTGAAATTCTTTTTGGAGATTTAATTTCGATTTTCTTAGACTTTTTCTCCTCTGGAATTATTTTTTCTAGATTAATTGTAAGAAGTCCATTTATTAGCTCTGCTCCTTGAACAACTACATCTTCTGAAAGAGTAAATTGTTGTTTAAAAGCTCTTTGAGCTATTCCTTGATAAACCACCTCATCAGAGCCATTTACTACTTCTGTTTTTGGACCATCATAACCCACAGAAAGAACTCCATTTGCAAGCTCAACGTCAATATCTTCTTTTGTTAGACCTGCAACAGCTATTTCTATTGAAAAGAAGTTTCCATCTTTTCTTATGTTATATGGTGGATAATTCGAAGATCTGTCTGTTGATTCAGATAGTCTTTGCAATCTATCAAACAACGGTTCAAATCCTAGTACTCTTGTTGTAAACAACGGATCAGTAAAATTAAGTATCATAATAGTCCTCCTTTATAAGCGACTTTTAGTAGCACCCCGAAGGCATGCTTATTAATATATAGAGACCCAAACGGCATCTCCTTGTAATTTAGTTATGGGCATTTATATTTTTTACAAGGCCATTCAGATTAATTAATTTATTCTGATAGAATAAATTAATGCAACTTTTATAAATGATTTTGGTCAAACTATTATGAATAAAATATTATTAACTATCTTTGTTATGTTTCTTTTTCCATTATTGGCGTCATCAGAAGAAACTAAAATTCAAAAACCATCTCCAGGAGACATTTGGCAGCTAGAAACTAGAAGCAGTAGGTTGTCAAACTCTGGTAGTGAAGTTTTATATTATCTCCCTAATGATGCATATAACACCTATAGGGCAAGAAAATTTAATGATTGGGATGAATTTTCAATAGTAGATTCTCGTGATATTGAGAAACTAAATACTGGATATAAAATTCAATTACTAGAAGAAAAATTTAACTCAAAAGTTTTTAAAGTTAAGCTGCTTGATGGCATGAATAAAGATAGAAATTACTTTATGATTGCAGAAGAATTACAACGTAATTATAAGTTTATGGAGAATATTAATGAATAAAAATTTTATAAGTATCTTACTAATTTCAATTTTTACTGTTGGATGTATTAATACTTCATATGCTCCTGATGTGGTTAAAAGAGGGGATGCTCAAAAGCAACAATACGTAGTTTTGGGTAAAGTTATTGATATAACTGAAGTAACTATAGAAGGAGATAGAGAAAAGGGTGCTGTCGCGGGAGCATTAATTGGTGGTGTTGCTGGCAAGGGAGTTACAGATTCTGAAGCTGAATCAGATATAGCATCTTTGATTGGTGGCTTGATAGGGTCTGCAGCAGGCGCTGAAATAGGATCTAATCTCACTAAAAAGAATGCAATAGAATTGTTAATTGAGACAGATAATGGAAAGCTAATATCTATAATTCAAGAAGTTGGCTCATATGATTTTTCGAAAAATCAGTTGGTGAGAATTATAAAAAGAAATGGAAAATCAAGAGTTATACCATTTGATTAAATGACAGAAGAGAGCCTATCTGATATTTATAATAAGTCCTTAGATATAATCTCAAGGCGAGAGCACTCTGAGCACGAACTAACTAATAAACTTTTAAAAAAATTTAAATCTCCTGAATTAATAGATGCAGTTGTTGAAAAATTAAAAATAAATAATTTAGTTAATGATGAGCGTTATGCTGAGATGTACGTTCGTATAAGAAAAAGAAAAGGCTTTGGACCAAAAAAAATTATTTATGAGCTTTCAGTAAGAGGTATTTCTAACTCTATATCATCTAATGCAATTTTAGATGAAGGCGGATGGAAAGAAATAGCAAAAAATGTGTTTAATAAAAAATATAAAGATGGAGTTTCATCTGATTATAAAGACAAATCTAAACAAAAAAGTTTTCTGCAAAATAGAGGCTTTAGTTTTCAAGAAATTGACTCAGTTATAAGCTAGGTCATGTTATGATTTATCGCTATGTCCTATGAGGTTTTAGCAAGAAAATATAGACCAACAAACTTTGAAGAAGTTGTTGGACAGGAGCATATTGTTCAAGCTATAGCGAATGGAATATCTCAAGAAAGAATTCATCAATCATATATTTTTTCAGGTACAAGAGGCGTTGGAAAAACAACTTTAGCTAGAATTTTAGCTAAGTGTTTAAATTGCATGTCATTTAACAATCCAACCTCAAAACCTTGCGATGAATGCACTAATTGTAATGAAATAAAAATAGGTCGAAGTTTAGATTTTCTTGAAATTGATGCTGCATCAAAGACTGGTATAGATGATATGAGAGATCTGCTAGAGACTGTTCCTCAATCACCAACTCAGGGACGATATAAAGTTTATTTAATAGATGAAGTTCATATGCTATCAAAAAGTAGCTTCAATGCACTTTTAAAAACTTTAGAAGAACCTCCAGCTCATGTTGTTTTTATTTTTGCCACCACAAACCCAGAAAAAATACCTAAAACTGTGCAATCGAGATGCTTGCAGTTAAATCTTAAAACGGTTGGTGGAAGTGTTTTAACTAATCATCTAAAGAAGATTTTAGACCTTGAGAGTATTTCTTATGATCAAGAAAGTATTGAGCTTATAGGATCCTCAGCAGAAGGATCAATAAGAGATGCGCTGACTCTTTTAGATCAAGCAATTGCACATGGAAACGGAAGTTTAGAAGCTGGTAAAGTAGGTGCATTATTAGGAACTATAGATAATACTCTTTTAATCTCATTATTAGAGTCCATTATTGATGGGAATGGCGAACTGGCTTTTAGCTATTTATATAAAATAGAGGAACTCTCGCCTGAATATGATGCTATTTTAAAAAATATAATATCAATCATTCATCAAATGTCTCTTCATCAGGTATTAAATAACTTAAAAGACCCCACAATATGTGATCTTGCTAATAAAATTGATGAAGAGTTTTGTCAGTTGTTATATGAAATAGCAGTTAATGCCTATTCTAAATTTAGCGTGCACCCAAATGCAAAAGAAGCTCTCGAAATCTGTTTATTAAGAATGCTTGCATTTAATCCACTTCATAAAATTGATGAAGCACCTAAAATTAATAATACTATATCTGTAGAAAAAAAAACTTTAAAAATTGAAGTAGAAAAGAATGCTGAAATAGATATTAATGTTGATGAAAAAAAAGCTAAACCTTCTTCTCAAGATAGTGGAATTTCAATTAAGAATCATAATGAATGGATCATCTTCTTTAATTCACTTGACTTGAGTCCATTTGCTAGAAATTACTTCGGCCATTTATCTTTTAATAGTTTTGAAGGAAAAGAATTAATTCTCAATACTGGTGATGATGAAGGCAATATACCTGAGAATGTATTTAAAGAATTTAGCTCTATTTGTGGGTTAAAGCTTAAGGCTGATATAGAAATTAAAATTGAACATGGAGATATATCACTTTCACCAATAAATGCACAAAATAAAAAAGAAGCTGCAAATCAAGAAAAAGCAGAGAAATCTATTTCATCCAACCAATCCATTCAAAATTTTTTAAAAAAACATAGTGGCAATATTGATAAGACTTCAATAAAACCTAGAGGATAGAATGAATCAAGATTTATTAAATGATTTAATCAATGCTCTCATGATTTTACCAGGTGTTGGAAAGAAATCAGCTCAAAGAATGGCATTATATTTATTAGATAAAAATAAAGATGGTGCTGCAGTTTTAGCTAAAACCATGCTGGAGGCTGTAGAGGAAATTAGCAGATGTGCACGATGCCGCATGCTTACATCAAATGATTTATGCAAAATATGCTCTGATACTTCTAGAGATATAGATAGTATATGCGTTGTTGAGAGTCCCTCAGATGTTTTGGCTATAGAATCTACTGGAGGTTTTAGAGGTAAATATTTTGTTTTACTTGGCAGACTTTCACCTATAGAGGGAATAAGTCCAGAAGATCTTGGTATTAATGATTTTTTAAATTTAGTTGAAAAGGAAAATACTAAGGAAGTTATTCTTGCTACTAGTTCTACTGTTGAAGGAGATGCAACAGCGGTATTTCTAAAAGATCACATTAAAAATATTAAGGTTTCTAGAATATCTTATGGTATTCCTATTGGCGGAGAGTTAGAGTACGTTGATGGGAACACTATTGCTAGAGCAATTCAAGGGAGAACGGAAATAAATGACGATTAAATCAGATAAATGGATTACAACAATGTCCATGGAAAATAAAATGATTGAGCCTTTTTCAAGTAATCAAGTAAGGCTTGATGAAAAAGGGCAGAAGCTTATTTCTTATGGTGTATCCAGTTATGGTTATGATGTTAGGTGTTCAAATGAATTTAAGGTTTTTACAAATATCCATTCTGCTATTGTTGATCCAAAATCATTCGATGAAAAAAGTTTTGTAGATATCCAGTCAGATGTTTGTATTATTCCGCCTAATTCTTTTGCTTTAGCTAGAACCGTTGAGTACTTTAGAATACCTAGAAACGTATTGACTATCTGTCTAGGCAAGTCTACTTATGCTAGATGTGGAATTATCGTAAATGTAACTCCTCTAGAGCCCGAATGGGAAGGTCATGTTACTTTAGAATTCTCAAATACTACAAATTTACCTGCAAAGATTTATGCAGGAGAGGGTGTAGCTCAAATGCTATTTTTTGAATCTGATGAAGAGTGTGAAACTAGCTACAAAGATAGAAATGGGAAGTATCAAGGTCAGACTGGAGTGACATTACCCAAGACTTAAAATTTCTAGAAGCTCCAATGATTGATTTCTATCCTCGCCTGTATCAATTATTTTAAGAAACATATAGTTTAAGCTAGGCGCAATATAGTAAAGGGTTTCTCTAGCATCAGACTCCCTTATTCTTTTTAAAACGATACATTCATATTCTAATTCATTAAATATCAAAATTTCTCTTCCAGAGACCGCATAGAAATTTCTTTCTATTTCACCTGATTCTATTTCAAGTAAATTGATAGAAAAATTTTCTAATCCCGAAATCAAATTCATCCTAATTTTTATTTGAGCATTTAGCGGATCAAATATTTCATCATTGATAGTTATTTCCTTTTGCCATTCTTCTCTGCCTGAAGATGAAATAGTTTTATTATCATAATCAAACTTTATTCTTTGATCTCTATTAACAAAGCTTGGACGCACTTTGATTTTGTAACTATTGGTTTTAAGTATTTTATTATTAATTTTAAAGCTAGAACTAATCTCCATACTTGCAAGTAAATTCTTCGCTTTAAAGTTCATTAAATATTGATTATCAATAATTTCTAATTTTCTTATTCCTTTAATGGATATTTCATCTGATATATACGAATATTTAGCAGAATATTCACCAATCGATTCAGCATTTATATTGCTTATAGAAAAAATTATTAGAAGAAATAAATTAAATTTCATAAGAATTATGCATGAAGCCTTTGGTATCATTGGTATATAAATTAACTGTCTTGCCGAGATTTAAATATATTTTATTGTCGCAGATAAGCTTTATAACTTCTGGATAAATAATGTGCTCTACTTTATGTATTCTTTCTTTTAAGTTTTCAGTATTTTCATCTTTATTAACTTTAATTTGCCCTTGAGCAATTAAAGGACCTGCATCTAGTTGTGAAGAGACATAGTGTACTGAAACTCCATGATATTTTTCTTTATTTTCAATAACTTTTTTATGTGTATTCAATCCTGGATATTTTGGTAATAAAGATGGGTGTATATTTATGATCTTACCAAAAAAATAATTAGCAGTCCTTTCGTCAAGTATTTTCATAAAGCCTGCAAGAACAATAAGATCAGCATTAATATCTAGCAATAAATTAAATAATCCTTCATCAAAATGCGCTCTTGATTGAAATGCATCTTCATTGATAATTTTTGTTTTAATTTTTGAGGTTTTTGCTCTTTCAATTCCATATACATCTTCCTTATTGCTTATTACACAAGCAATCTCTCCGTTTATATTGCCTGAGTTGCAATTATCAATAATAGCTTGCAGGTTCGAACCATTTCCAGAGATTAAAACAACTATTTTTTTCATTACTTATAGGTATCTAACGGGATTATTAATGTCTTCATCAGTAACTTCACCAATAATATAATTCTTAAATCCAAGCGATCTAATATCTTCCTGAATTAATTCTGAATTATTTTTATCTACGATGAGCACCATTCCTATTCCACAATTAAAAACTCTAAACATTTCTTCTTCTAAAATATTTCCATTTTTTTGAAGCCATTGAAATATTTCTGGCATTTCCCAAGAACTCTTATTAATTGTCACAGACAGATTTTTTGGAATAGATCTTGGAATATTTTCTGTTAATCCACCACCAGTTATATGTGCCATCCCATTTATTTTATATTTTGACAACAAGTTCAATATCAAACTAGGGTAAAGGTGGGTTGGCTTTAGAGCCATTTCAGTAATATGTTGATATTCATCTATATTTAGATCCGATTCACTGATTATCTTTCTTATTAATGAAAACCCATTTGAATGAGGCCCACTAGATTCAATGCCTAGTAAAATATCCCCTGATTCAACCGATTTATTAGTTAGTATTTTGTGCTCATCAACACACCCAACAGAGAAGCCAGCTAGATCAAAATTATTACCTGCATAGTGTCCAGGCATTTCTGCAGTCTCACCTCCCAAGAGAGCACACCCTGAATCTTTACATGCCTTGGCTATACTTTTGATTATTACAGCTGCTTCATTAACATCAAGTTTGGAAGTGGCAAAGTAATCTAAAAAAAATAATGGTTTAGCGCCACAAACAATTAAATCATTCACACACATTGCAACAAGATCTTGGCCAATTGAATCTAATTTTTGTGTTTCCTGCGCTAGAGCTACTTTGGTTCCAACACCATCAGTGCATGCAACTAAAATGGGATTTTTATACTCTTTGTCTAATTTAAACATTCCTGCAAAACCGCCTATATTGCCAAGAACATTTGGACCATGTGAGGATGCTACATCATCCTTGATTTTATCAACTAAATCATTCCCAGCTTGAATATCTACACCAGCAGATTTATAAGGATCATTATCTATAATTTCTTTTGTCATTTAGAATACCTAGTGTGAAACAAATGAATAATAAAATTTTTAAACATTTAATAGTAGTCTTTATTATCTTTTCTAATCACTCCTTTGGGAAGGAGTTTAATGATCTTTTTACTATTTATGAACCAATTCAAGAATCTTCTCAAATTGAGAAGTCAATTAATTCTGCATTCAATAATATGGTCTACCGTTTAAGCGGATCTTCTTCGCCATCAAATGTATGGAAAATTATAAACTCAGGTTCAAAAAGAAAAGATTTTATTACTAGCTATTCAATAAAGAAAATTGATGGTAAGTCTTACTTAAAGGTAATTTTCAATCAAGATAAGTTTATCAATCAGCTGGATATTTTATCCATACCAATAATTAACTATTCAAGGCCTGTTTTGTTATTCCTAATTGAGATAGATTCTGGCTCACAACAGCCATATTATTTATCTTACAATTCTAAACTTAAAACCATTGATAAAGTTTTTGTTGAATCCCTTGAAAAGTTTTCAAGTAGCAGAGGCTTATTTTTAGAATTACCTATTTTTGATCTTGAAGATTCAAACGATTTAGCAACTTCAACTATATTATCTAATCCTGTAAATAGAATTTCTTCTAAATATAATTTTGATATGCTTGTCAAAATTAAATTAACTAAGAGTGGGGTAAATGATTGGATTTTTTCTGGAGATATAGAATCAGCAATATCTTCATCAGAGGACATACATCAAAAAATATCAAAAATTTTTGATAAATTTTTACTAGAATTAATTGATGAGAAGCTTAAAAAGCTAGATATACAATCTGAAAAAAAATCATTATTAACTATTTTAGTTAATGATCTTTCTTCATACAATGACTACATTGATGTAAGGGATAGATTGAATAAAATCATTGGTATATCGTCGATAGATATTATGAGTTTTCAAAATAATAAAATTACTTACAAAGCTTCAATATTAGGTAATTTAGAGAACCTTGTTAATGAATTTAAAGATAACAGTTACTTTAAAGTTATTGATTTTAATGAAGAAGAAAATTTTATACTTATCAGGCATGTAAAATGAGTAAGTACTTTATATTTATACCAAATCTGCTATCTATATTTAGAATAGGCCTGGTTTATCCAATCTTAAATAATATTTTTTTGGGCGAATTTGTGATCAGCCTTATTTACTTCTTGATCGCATCAATAACTGATGCCTTGGATGGATTCTTAGCACGAAGAATGAATTGGCAAACATATCTTGGCACAATTCTTGACCCTGTAGCTGATAAACTGCTTCTATCTGGGACTATTTTTATTTTATGGCTTAACTCTTTCATACCCCTCTATATATTTATTATTTTTATTGGAAGAGATATTGCAATTCTTCTTGGCGCTGCAATTCATATGACGTTGATAGAAACGGAGACTCCACTTCCAAATATTTTAGGAAAATTAACAACAGCACTTCAAATTATTTATATTTTTGTTGTTTTGTTGCTTCAAATCCTCCAATTTAATATCTCTCTAATAATGCTAGATATTTTTATACTTATAATAACGCTTTTAAGTCTTGTTGTTTATGCTAAAGATTGGTTTATAAGCTTAAATAAATATCATAATGAATAGCCCAAAACAGTTAACTTTTCCTTGGAATAAGACTTTTAAATCAAATTTTAATAGCTTTTATGTTGATCCACAAAATGAGCAACTATTAAAGGATATAAAAGATTTATCTAATGGAGATAACCTATATATCTATGGAGTTAAAAATTCCGGAAAAACTTATTTACTTCAGTCTTTATGTAATGAATATAGTAAAAATAAAAAATCTGCATTATTTCTTCCATTAAAAGAGGTTGTCAGATATGGAGTAGATATAATTGAGTCTATAGAAAATATGGACTTGGTTTGTATAGATGGTTTAGAAATCATTCGTAATAAAAAAGAATGGGAAATAGGGCTCTTCAATCTAATAAATAACTCTCTTCAGACAAACTGTAGACTTATTTTTACATCTTCATCTGAAGATATAAAAGCAGCCTTTTCCTTACCAGATCTTGATTCAAGAATGAAAAAGTTTAACAGCTATAAAATTTTTCCAATTAGCGATAATCACCTTCTTGAGGCTTTAAAAAATATAGCAAATCTAAGTTCAATAAATCTTGGAGACAGAGAGGCTCAGTATTTGATTACATATACAAAAAGAAATATGTCTGATCTTGTTAAAATCCTTGAGAGCCTTGATCAGCTCTCAATGGAAAATAAAAGGAGGATAACAATCCCCCTTATAAAAGAATTACTCTAGATCGCATTCAAAGCAATAAGCTAGTACGCTTTTTTCATTTGGATTGATTAGTTTGATGTGTTTTGGCAACACTGAGTTAAGAAATTCAATTCTTGGATCAGAGCTAATTTTAAAATCTATATTTTCTAAAAGTTCACTAAGGAATAGCTCAAATGGGTCCATCTCCTGTTTATATGTTTTAACTTGGTAGTCAGTAATATCAGCCATTTCTGCCGCTGAGGATAGAGCCTCATCAAGTCCACCAATAGCGTCAACAAGCCCTAACTCGAGTGCCTTATTTCCAGCCCAGATTCTTCCGCCAGCTATAGGTAGAACATCTTCATATGACATTCCTCGATTATTAGCTACTTTTGAAACGAATTTAAAATAAGTGTTATCAATACTTGCTTGAATCATTGCTTTTACATCAGTTGGCATTTCTAATCTTGGATCCCATTCTGCCGCTTTTGTTGAACTTATTCCATCTACTGTAATGCCAGCCCAATCGTATAAACCATCAAGAGTAGGAACAATACCGTAAACCCCAATTGATCCTGTTAGAGTGTCATTTTCAGCCCATATTTCATCAGAACTTGTAGTAACCCAAACTCCTCCAGATGCAGCAATATCTCCCATTGATGAAACAATTGGTCTTCCTGTATCTTTAAATTCATTCAATGCATTAGTAATTAATTCACTAGCATAAACACCTCCACCAGGACTATTTACTCGCAAAACCAGAGCTTTAACAGATTTGTCCTCAGTTGCATCTTGAATATTTTTTACGATTGTATCTGACCCAGCGACACCATAAGAGACTTCGCCAGTCATGATTGCACCCTCTACATTTATAATAGCGATATTATTTGAAGATTTAGTTTCTTTTTTATCTAATGTAGAAAGATAGTCATATATTGAAATACTATCAGGATAAGAGTACTTATCATCTTCGTCATTTGGATACTCTTCAAACATCCAGGACTTTAACTCCTCAACTGTAACAATATGGTCAACAAGGCCAATGTTTTTAGCAATTTCAGCATATTCTGCGTTTTCAGCCATCATTTGAATTGCATTATCACCATAGCTTTGAATAGTACCTTCGGGAAGACCTCTTGCTGTTTCCATAATCGTTGTCATTTTTTTCCACATTGGGTCAGCGAATTCGTTCCAGGCTAACTTATCCGCATCCGACATTGAATTTCTTGTATAGGGCTCTGGACCTGATTTGAAATCACCGGCAGTAAAAACATTAAAATTTAATTTAACATTTTCATAAAAATCAATCATATATTCTCTTTTTCTAGAAAATCCAAAAGCTTGAACCGCCCCATACTTATTTATAAAAACTTCATTAGCTTGCGAGCTAATGAGATATGATGAATTAGTGTACCCGCCTGAAACAGGGCTAGCATAGGCGATAACTCTTTTGCCACTATCCTTAACATTCCTAACTGCATCTGCTAACTTAAATGCCGAAGACCAATACATACCTAGCTCAGATACATTTAAATATACTGCACTTAAGTTATCATCAGTAGCAGCAGTATTTAATACATCTAGCAAATCTTGAAGCTCATGTTGTTCAACCTGACCGCCGCCAGAAATAATTTGATCTAATGAAATATCGCTACTGTTTACGCCTGAGTCAACAACAACGCCAATTGGTTTAAACCATAGCACTTTGTCTGTAGTATCTATTTTCTCTTCTCCACTAAATGAAGAGGCAAATCCGCCAAGTATTGAAAAGGTTATTACAACAAGCACTATAGCTGTGACACCATTTATAAATATTTTTCTAGTTAATGCTAGAAAGTCGCTAGCGCGATTCCAGATAGATTTTTTATCAGTCATATGATTCTCCAAATTTGGGGCATATCATAGGCGATGCTTTAGAACTTGTAAAGTAAACTTTACATTTGTGATCTTAGTGTGCGAGGCCCATATAAGCAATGAACAAAGAATAATACTATTAAGATTAATTCAGCTAAGTCATATATATGAGGAATTATTCCAAATACTCTCAACGATGCAGACATAAAATAAATTAATAAAATAAAACAGAAACTTTGATAAGATTTGATGGAATTTTTTTTTGAAAAAAAATAAAAAATTAAAAAAGGCATAGACCAAAAAATAAAAAAAATAATGTTAATTTTTTGACTAACAAGAGTAATAAGCTTTAGTGAAACTAATAAAGTTATAAAAATATTTGTAACTTTTTTATAATTATTAATTTTAAGCATTCAATAGTTTAATTAACTTTGCAATTCTTTCACCAGTTTTTTTAGCTATAGTATATTCATCTGGAGAAAGGTTATTTGAATTATTAAAGCTTTCAACATGTGATGGGCCATAAGGAGTTCCTCCAGATTTAGTAATACCTAACTCTTTTATAGAGTAGGGTGATCCATGGATAATCATTCCATGATGAAGCATATATGTAATAAGGTTATTAATAGTTAACTCTTGACCTCCATGCATTGAGCTTGTTGAAGTAAAAGCAAACCCAGGAATGTCTTCAAGGCTATTAGTAGCCCAAAGATCACCTGTTGTATCTAAGAAGTATTTTAAGGGCGCAGCCATTGAACCAAATCTGGTAGGAGAGCCAAGGGCAAGTCCACTACAATTAATAAGATCATCTTTGGTGCAATATATCTCATCATGTTTTGGTATCGAAGATTCACTAGCTTCAATGTCTGGTGAAACTTTAGGCACTGTTCTTATTTTAATTTCTAAACCAACAGATTCTGCACCATCTGCTATTGCATGTGCAAGATTTCTAACAGATCCACCTGCTGAATAAAAAAGAATTAGTAAATATTTATTTTCCATATGTCGTAATTAGCCTAAAATATCATAATGATAAATAAAATTATAACCTTCTTATGTCTCTTCTTATTAATAGGATGTCAAAATAATGACATCGAAGTATTTAATGGATCTGATACTTCCATTAACAAGCTTAATGGCAATTGGATTGTTATTAATTATTGGGCTGATTGGTGTGCTCCATGCATAAAAGAAATTCCTGAATTGGTGGAGTTCGCCCATGAAAATAAAGATATTTTAGTCTATGCTTTTAACTTTGATGAATTGGATGCTGAAGATCTTGCTCCAATATCAAAAAAATTTAAGGTTGATGTACCTTCTCTCATATCACATCCAAGAGAAATATGGGGGATACAAACGCCGCCTGCAGTTCCTGCTACTTTTTATATTAACCCTAATGGCGAGATTGTAAAATCTCTCTTCAGACCTCAAACAAAAGATAGTCTTAACGAAATTTTATATAGCCTCCAAAAGGGAGCTTAAATAATTTTCTTTTAATAGAGATTCAGGATTTATTCTGACTTTGTTCAGGTAAACAGTCCAATGTAAATGAGGGCCAGTTACTCTTCCAGTAGAGCCTACTTCTCCAATTAAATCTGATTGCTTTACCATATCGCCTTTAGCAACAACAATTTTTGAAAGATGACTATAAGATGTAAGCATCCCATAACCATGATCGAGGATTATGTAATTTCCTCCATAAAAGAAATTACCAGTTAGAACTACCTTAGCATCTGCCGGGGCGATTATTGATGTACCTTCTGGAGCTGCGATATCTAAAGCTAGATGAGGTGACCTAGGCGAATCATTGATAAATCTTTTTTTTCCATATCTACTAGAAATTACACCATCAACAGGCTGAAGAAAATTCAAAGATGGTTTTTTATTATCAGAATATGTGCTTATAGCTGCCCGTATCAATTGCGATTCTTTATATGCTCTTTCCATATCTTCATTATTTAAATCAACCATTGAGAGATTGCTTATAGTAATACGTGATTCACCAAAGTCTTTCTCTAAAACTTTAATTTTGTATTTACCTATTATTATTTCTTTTTGATCATGAGCAACAGGGATGATCATATACTTATTTTTACCTTGCTCAATAATCAGATTATTAGAACTATATTCTTGTGCGTTTTCATTGAGTTTAATGGCTATTAATTCCCCTGGAGTAGCAACTGTCTCTGAATAAACTAAACAACAAAATGCAGAAATAGATACTATTAAAAAGTTTCTACTTTTTAGCAATCGCATCTTTTACCTCTATCTCAAGGAAGCCTTCACTAAGCCTCGCTGTTAGATTTTCACCAACAGAAACATCAGAATTCCCCTTGATGGCTTTACCTTTTTTATTTTGAATAATGGAATAGCCTCTATCCAAAATAGAAAGAGGGTTTAGTATCATTAAATTTTTATTAGAATCTCTTATTTTTATTGCCTTAATTGACAATTTATTTTTAATATTCATTTCAAGTATTTTTGATATATTTTTTATTCTAGTTTCTAATTGTTGAAGAAGGTTTTTTGGATTTTTTTCCATTAATCTTAAATAATAGTTATTTAAATTTTGATTATTGGACTGACTATTAAGCTTAATGCTTTGTTTTATCCTTAGCTCAAGGTTATCAAGCTTTTGATTTTGCTCTCTAAGTATCGTTAAAGGACTTTTTAAGTTTGATTTTGCTGCAATAATTGAGTGTCTTTTTAATTTCAATGAATGAGAAATTCTCGATGTAATTTCATGAAAATAACTATCAAGCTTATCAAGAGCTTTAAAATTAAATTCACTTACAAGTTCAGCAGCAGCTGTTGGTGTTGGAGATCTAATATCAGAAACAAAATCACAAATCGTGAAATCTATTTCATGCCCAACTCCTGATATGGTAGGTAAAGGAAAAGCAGAAATTTCTCGAGCAAGATCTTCATTATTAAAACACCATAGGTCTTCAATAGAACCACCGCCTCTTGCCAAAATAACTGTATCAATTTGATTTTGTATATTGTTTTCATTGAAAACTAGTATTCTTTCTAAAGCTTTTATTATGGTTCTTGGTGCTGTATCGCCTTGAACAACAGCTTTGCTCAAAGATATTTGTGCAGATGGAGCTCTTCTTTTAATAGTACTTAATATATCTTGAAAAGCAGCTGTAGATGCCGAAGTAATTACTGCAATATGCTTTGGTGAGTCTGGGAGCGGTAATTTATTTTTAACGTCAAATAATCCCTCTCGATCAAGTTTCTTTTTTAAATCTTCAAATTGCTGCATCAAATTTCCCGATCCAGCTTGCTCTATAGACTTAACCATTAATTGATATCTGCCTGATGCTGGATAAATACTAACCTGACCTTTTAAAATGCATTTGTCTCCATTCTCAGGACTGAAGTTAAGCTTTGAAGCTTGAGATCTCCACATTGCACATCCTATAGCACCGTCTTCATCTTTTAATGTGAAATAGATATGACCTGAACTTGGACGTGACATATTTGATATTTCTCCAACAACAGAAATATTATTAAAGGCATTCTCTAATAAATGCTTTGCAGATCTGTTTAGCTCTCCTACAGAGATAATTTCTATTTTCTGATCTACAATGTCGTCATTAACAGTATTCATTTTCAAAGTATAACTTCATGATTAATAATTTTCAGCGTTCAAATTATTTTCTTATGCTTGCATCTGGAGCAATGCTTATTGGTTTTGCGCCTATATTTGTGAAATGGAGCGAATTGTCTCCATCTGCCATTTTATTTTATCGAATGATACTTACTCTTCCTTTTTTATTTTTACTTAATTTCTACCTCAACAAAAAAATTTCTTTTCAGGTCAAAGATAAAAAAACTATATTTTATTCAGCAATAGCATCTATTGCCTTTACTTTTGATTTGGTTCTCTGGCATTACGCAATGGACATTACATCTGTATCTAATGCAACAATCATTGTTAATTCAGCTCCAATATTGATAGCAGTATTAAGCTATATTTTTTTTAAAGAGAAACCTGCTAAAGGATTTACTGCATCATTTGTTATTACATATATTGGCATCATAGGCTTAATAATTTTTTCTAATAATTATATTAATGGGAAAATACTTGGTGACATATTATGTTTATTTGCTGCATTTGGATATGCTACTTACTTACTAATCATCTCAAAGCTAGGCAAAGAAACAGCTTTAAATATAATATTTTATACTACTTTGTTTTGTAGTATTTTTGCTATTATCCCCATGTTGTTAGAGTCTGGTAACAAATTACCATCATCAAGTTTTGAGTGGCAGAATTTATTTTTATTAGCTTTTTTATGTCAATTTGGAGGCCAATTTTTGATTACTTATGGTATTGCAAAAATATCTGCATCTAGTGGATCTATAGGGTTGTTAATGCAACCACTGACTGCGACTATTTTGGCATCATTTATATTTTCAGAAATCTTAAATGCTAATCAAATTCTATTTATTTTTATTACGCTATTTGGTATTTATTTAGCAAGGATAAGCCTTTCTAAAAACTAAAACCTTCATTGTTATAGAAATATTGAAACGATCTTAAAAAAAAATAGAAATTTGTTTTGTATAGTTGAATATTATCAATATAATACTGAGCTTGGGGTGATTAGCTCAGTTTGGTAGAGCATCTCGTTTACACCGAGAGGGTCGGCAGTTCGAACCTGTCATCACCCACCAGTTTTTGGTTGCACTTTTATCTAAAATAGATATTATTCAATCCAACGGTTTAGTGGTCTGGTAGTTAAACGGTTATAATTCCGCCCTGTCACGGCGGTGTTCGGGGTTCGATTCCCCGTCAGACCGCCACTTTATTATGAATATTATTACTTTAAGCCTTTTAATACTTAGTTACTCCCTGGTTCTAGGCATCATATTTGCACAAGTACTGCTTACTGCTCCAGTGGTATTTAAAGTTTTAGACAATCAAAATGCTTCACTTTTTTTAAGAAAAATCTTTCCTAGATACTACCTTTTACTAACGTTATTAACATTGATTGCACTTTTGGTTTCCTACCTATTTTTTAAGACTATTGATATTTACTTGGCTTTAGTGGCTGTATCATTTTCTTTTCTAGGATACATAATAATTCCATTGACCAATGCTGCAAGAGATCGAGGTTGGGACAAAACCTTTAAGGTTTTGCATAATCTAAGCGTTTTTAATACTTTAATTATATTATTAGTTTCAGTAACACAAATCGTAAGAATTTCTTTTCTATAAATTTACATAGCACTTGAATTTTATTATTTAAACACCAATTATTAGCTAATACAGAGGTTTTATATGGCTAGAGCAAAAACAAAGACATTTCAAACAGAAACAAAGCAGCTTTTAAAGCTGATGATTCATTCTTTATATTCAAATAAAGAAATTTTTTTAAGAGAGCTTGTTTCCAATGCTTCTGACGCTATAGATAAATTAAGATTTAAAGCTGTTGAAGATAAATCAATATCTAAATTAAATAATGATCTAAAAATTGAAGTAAAGGTTTTTAAAGAAGAGAACAAAATTGTTATTTCTGATAATGGAATTGGTATGACAGAAGAGGAGATAGTCCAAAATATTGGAACAATTGCACGTTCAGGAACATCATCATTTCTAGATAATATAACAGGAGATAAACAGAAAGATTCAAATCTTATAGGTCAATTTGGGGTAGGTTTTTATTCGGTTTTTATGGTGGCAGACAAGGTACAGGTTCTATCTAAATCAGCTTATGAGAAATCAGATATAGCTGTATTATGGGAGAGCTCAGGTGAAGAAAAATATAAACTTGAAGAATCAACCAAAGAGACGAATGGAACAGATATTATTATATATTTAAATGATGATAATCATGAATTTGCAGAGGAGGGAAGAGTTAAATTCCTTCTTGAAAAATATTCACAGTATATTAATTTTCCACTTAATCTTATTTCTGATTCAGGCGAAGCAAATAGAATTAATGACTCAGAAGCATTATGGTTGAAACCAAAAAGGTCAATCAAAGATGAAGAATACAATGAGTTTTATAAATTTATTACTTTCGATCAAGATGATCCACTTCTGTGGGCTCACAATAAAGTTGAAGGAAAAAATGAATACACCAATCTTCTATATATACCATCAAAACCACCTTTTGATTTATGGAATAGAGAGTCACCAAGAGGAGTAAAGCTTTATATACAAAGAGTTTTTATAATGGATGATGCATCACATTTTCTTCCTCTTTATCTAAGATTCGTTAGAGGAATAATTGATACCAGTGATCTGCCATTAAATGTTTCAAGAGAAATATTACAAGAACATCAGTTGGTTGATACTATTAAGAAAGGTGTTACTAAAAGAGTGCTTGACTCCCTGAATAAACTTAAAAAAGATTCTTTTGATAAATATAAAAACTTCTGGAATGAATATGGATTGGTTTTAAAAGAAGGTACTGCTGAAGATTTTGAAAACAAAGAGCTAATTTCAAGTCTATTATTATTTGCTTCAACTTTCTCTGAAAAAGATTCTCCTGAACATACATTAGATGACTACATTGCAAGAATGATAGAAGGTGATAATAAGATATATTATTGCGTTGCTGATACATATCAGGCTGCAGCAAATTCTCCTCATATCGAGGGCCTTAAATCTAAAGGCAAAGAAGTTTTACTATTAACTGATCGCATTGATGAGTGGTTAATGACAGGCTTAATGGAATACAAGGGAAAAGAATTAGTTAATGTTGCAAAAGAAGAAATTAATGAGGATGATACTAAAAAAGTTTCAGAATCAGATCAAGATTTAATATCAAAGATAAAAAAACATTTAGGTGAAAAAGTATCTGAAGTTATTGTTAGTTCCAGGTTAACTGATTCTGCATCATGCCTGGTTGTTCCAAAAAATGAACCTGGAGCTCAATTAAGAAGAATACTTGAAGCCTCGGGTCAAACTATGGATGCTTCTAATCCAATTTTTGAAATTAATGCCAAACACAAGTTATTAAAAAAATTAAAAGATTTAAAAGGTAAACAGTTTAATTCTTTTGTTGATTTTTTATATGATTATGCTGTTATAGCAGAGGGTGGATCACCGCAGGATCCTGCTAGGTATCTAAGGCAACTTGATAAGTATTTATCTTAAAAATGATTACCAATAAAGTTGCTGTTCTTGGAGGTGGAAGTTTTGGAACAGTACTTGCCAATATTGCGGCATCAAATGGAAGTGATGTTTATCTATGGGTAAGAGATTCTGAACAAGCCTTAAGAATTAATTCTGAGGGAGCAAATTCAGTTTATCATCCAGAATTGCAGCTATCTTCAAATATCCATGCTTCTGAAAATTTAGATGAAGTTATTAAGGGCTCATCAGTAATACTTGTCGCTACTCCAAGTTTAATATTTGAAAATATTCTTAAGAGGATATCTTCTAATATAAATAAAGGAGCTCATATTATTTCCTGCACTAAAGGAATTAAGTTGGATCCATTTAGGTCAATGTCAGACATTATTTCTAATAATATAAATGAAAATGATAATCAGGTTGGGGTTTTAAGTGGCCCAAACTTGGCTAGAGAAATTGCTGATAATAAAGTAGCTGGAACCGTAATAGCCAGCAATAGTAAAGATCTAATAAATGATGTTAAACGAATTCTTTCTTCTGATACATTTAAAATATATTCTAGTAATGATATTCAAGGTGTTGAGCTTGCTGGAGCATTAAAAAATATTTATGCAATTATTTGCGGCATGGCAGATTCATTGGAAGTTGGCGAGAATGCTCTTGGGCTTATATTAACTAGAAGCATGGCAGAGATGAGCAGATTTGCAGTTGCTAAAGGAGCAAATCCAATTACATTTCTTGGCCTTGCTGGAATGGGTGACTTAGTTGCGACATGCACATCTAATTTATCAAGAAATTATCAATTGGGTTATCATCTAGGGTCAGGTCTTAATTTAGAAGATGCAAAGCAAGAAGTTGGTCAAGTTGCAGAGGGGATTAGAACCCTTGAGGTTATAAAAAATGAATCAACTAAATTGGATATAAAGATGCCTCTCGTTGATTCTCTATTCAATATTATTTACAAATCAGCTAAATCTGAGACTCTTATTGATGATTTAGTAAATAATCCACATGAAGTTGATGTAGAATTTACATATTGAGGAAAAATTTATGAACAATATAGATAAAGAAGAAATTTTAAAGGGAAGCAAATGGGTAAGGTTTTTCTTTATGGTCGTATATGCGTTTGCTATTAATTTTGTTATTTCTATTTCAATTGGACTAGCTTTTGTTCAATTCCTCTTTTATCTATTCACTTCTAAGCCTAATAGCTCAATTTCAACTTTTAATGATTATTTATTAGAATTTGTCAGTGATACATTAGCATTTCTCCTTTTTTCCACAGAAGACAAGCCTTTTCCTTTTAAGCCTGAAATTTCAGATGACACTGAAGAAGACAAAGAAAGTGAAATTATTGATGCAGTTGTAGAACCTGAAGTTGATCAATCTGAAGACCAAGTCAATGAGACTGAAGAAAAAGAAACTAAGGATTAGTCTTTAATCAGTTTCTTAGCAGATTGCATTGTGTGCAATATTAGAGTGTTTATTGTCATTGGTCCTACACCGCCAGGTACTGGTGTGTAAGCAGAAGATATATTAGTCATACCATCTAAATCAATATCTCCACATTTTTCAGGATGAAATCCAGCATCAATTACAATAGCATCTTGTTTGATCCATTCTGTTTTAATAAATCTAGGAATGCCAACTGCTCCTACAATCAAATCAGCATTCTTAATTATTTTCTCAATATTAGTTGTTCTTGAATGACAAATAGTCACAGTTGCATTTAAATTTAATAACATCATTGCCATTGGCTTGCCTAGAATTGGACTTCTTCCAACCACAACAGCATTTAATCCTTCAATATCAAGTTTATAGTACTGAATTAGCCTGATTATTCCAGCAGGAGTGCATGAACCATAAGCATTTAACCCCATTGCCATGTTTCCAAAACCAAGACAGGTTACCCCATCAACATCTTTGTTTATATCAATGGCATCAAAACATTTTCTTTCATCAATTTGAGAAGGTACTGGATGCTGCAATAGAATACCATGAACACTATTATCCTTATTTAAATCATTTATAGTATTAAGCAATTCATCAGTAGTAGTTGATTCTGAGAGCTCAACAGCAATTGACTCCATCCCAACCCTTTTACAAGTATTCCTTTTCATACGAACATAGGTTTCAGAAGCAGGATCATTTCCAACAAGAATTGTCGCTAAGGTTGGATTAATGCCATATGATTTTAGTTCACTCACTTCTTTTGCAATCTCGATTTCTGAGGTTGAAGCTAACTTTTTACCATCTAATAATAATGCTGACATTCAAATATTATGTCATTAATAAATATTTATGCATATGATGATTGATTATTTTTTGTATTAACTTTAAGATTGCCTCGTGCGGGGTATAGCGCAGTCTGGTAGCGCACTCGCTTTGGGAGCGAGTGGTCGTAAGTTCGAATCTTACTACCCCGACCATGCGCCTGTAGCTCAGCTGGATAGAGCAACGGATTTCTAATCCGTGGGTCAGGAGTTCGAATCTCTTCAGGCGCGCCATTTTTTATATATAATTCAAAAATGCTTTATTTATCAGCTAGTATTTCGCTAATTTCTCTATTTGTGTTTAATACCTTTGGCAAAAGCTTTTTTAGAATTATATTTCTTTTAATTAGTTTTTTTAACTTAATTCTTCTTGGTATTTATTCGTTTTTTGATTTCCTGTCCGGAAATGGATTTAATGAAGCAGTTCTATTTCATTTAATACACGGAATTAATGGATTTGGAATTACTGAATATATATTACCTGGCTTATTTTTATTACTCTATTCTCTATTAATCATTGTAGCTATTTATTTTTTTAGCAAAAGAATATTAATAGATAGACTTCAAGCCTCAACAAAAGATATTTTAATACTTATGATTAGCTTGATAGCAATATTTCTAAATCCTTTAGTTAAAAATATTAATAATATTTCTTATTTGACAACACAAAGTACGTATTTAGAAACAGATGATTTTTACGACCAATCTATTAATTTTACAAAGAATCCTAAAAATATAATTTTTTTATACTTAGAGCAATTTGAAAGAACCTATATGAATGAGGAAATCTTCCCGGGCTTAACTCCTAATTTAAAAAGACTTGAAAAAGATGCAATTAGTTTTACAAATATCTCATCACCATATGCTACAAATTGGACTATTGCAGGGATGGCGGCGTCGCAATGCGGTATTCCGCTCCTTACACCAATAGCAAGTGAGAACTCTATGGTTGGCATGGATAAGTTTCTTCCTTCAGCAACATGCATGGGAGATATTCTCTCAAACAATTCTTACAATCTTAATTATATTGGTGGATCTGATTTAGATTTTGCGGGTAAAGGTAAATTTTATGACACACATGGTTTTGATAGTGTTCAGGGTTGGTATGAGCTTGAAGATCGTCTTATAAATAAATCTTATAGATCTTCATGGGGGCTATATGATGATTCTTTATATGAGATTATCAATGATAAATTAGATGAACTAAAAGAATCAGATAAGAATTATGGATTATTTTCACTTACATTAGACACTCATCATCCTAATGGCTACTTATCTAATTCATGCAATAACAAAAAATATAACGATGGTAGCAATGCTATTTTAAATTCAATACATTGTGCTGATCTAATGGCATCAGAATTTATAGAAAACTTTATTAACGATAAATCATTTGATAATACTATTTTGGTTGTTCTTTCAGATCACCTTGCCTTAAAAAATACAGCATCTTCAATGCTTGAAATGGGCGATAGAAAAAATCTTTTTTATATTTTTAAAAAGAATGCCTCTAGTCAACTAATTAATAAACCTGGATCAGTTCTTGATGTTGCTCCAACAATCCTTAGTTTAATTGGCACAAATGTTATAGGGCTTGGTCTTGGAAGAAATTTATTCTTTGAAAAAAGCTTATCAGAAGATGAAATTGGCATAGATAATATTATTATTAATAATCGTAATAAAATTCTTTCCTTGTGGTCTTTTCCTCAGATAGATGAAGGTTTTGTTATTAGCACTCAAAATAAGAAAATAAATTTTGGTAAAAGAGGTATCGATTTACCTGCTTTAATTCTTCTAAATAAAAAAATTGAAGTTGAAGAAATAATGTTTGATTTTTATTTTGCCAACCCATTACCAAGAAAAGTTAATGAACTATCTAATAACCAATCTTTTCTTTGGATAGATACTTGCGCAAGAATACAAACATTCAAAAATATAAATAGTGTGAATTTAGAGAGTTACTGTGCTCTTGCCGGTACAAAAAATAAAGAGAGTTTTAAAATATATAATGATCTTGAAAAATTAGATAAAAATCAGATATTCCAATTCTTCAATAATTCAAATCAATCTTTTTTTAAGATGAAATAAGTTTTCCTAAATAAATCATACTAAAATTAATCATGTTTAAAATAGCTGCTTTGTACAAATTTGCTGAAGTTCCTTATCCTGAAAAAACTCAATCTGATATAAGAACTAACTTAAAAAGCTTATCAATCCATGGAACCATTCTTGTTGGAAGAGAAGGGCTTAATGGTACTATCTCAGGCAATGAAAAGAACATTAGTCTTGCTATTTCTTTTATAAAGAAATTTAAAAACTTTAATAATATTGATGTTAAGTTTTCTGAGGCTGAAATCGATCCTTTCGTGAGATTGAAAATTAAATTAAAAGAAGAAATCGTTACTATTGGTGATACAACTATTGATCCTGTTAAACAATCTGGTAAATATATAGATCCTGAGGATTGGAATAGTTTGATCAATGATGATGAAACCATTTTAATTGATACACGTAATGACTATGAATGCGCTATTGGAACTTTTAAGAATGCCATTAATCCTAAAACAGTAAAATTTAGAGATTTTCCAGAATGGGTAAAGAATCAGAATTTCTCACCTGAAGATAAAAAAAATAAAAAAGTAGCCATGTTTTGTACTGGAGGTATTCGCTGTGAAAAGGCATCTTCATTTATGCTGAGTGATGGCTTTAAAAATGTTAATCATTTAAAGGGTGGTGTTCTTAAATATTTTGAGAATGTTCCTCTAAAAGAATCTTTATGGACTGGAGAATGTTTTGTTTTTGATGACAGGGTCTCTGTAAAACATGATCTTTCTCAAGGAACCTATGATATGTGCCATGGTTGCAGAATGCCCATCACGGATGAAGATAAAAAATCAAAAAAATATATAAAAGGTGTTGCTTGCCCAAAATGCTTTGATAAGACAACTGAGGAACAAAAAAATAGATACATGAGTAGACAAAAGCAAGTCGATCTTGCTAAAAAAAGAAATACCAAGCATATTGGCCCCAAAGAAGGCGCCATACCTAAAAACTAATGAAATATCCTATTTTATATTCATTTAAAAGATGCCCATATGCAATGAGAGCAAGAATGGCAATCCTTTTAACAAATACTAAATGTGAGATAAGAGAAGTAAAGTTAAGTAATAAACCAATGTCTATGATTGAGGCATCAGAGAAGGGAACCGTCCCAGTTCTTATCACCATCAATAACGAAATTTATGATGAAAGTTTAGATATTATTGACTGGGTGCTTAAAAGAAATAATATTTTTGATAAAACTCATAATTCATCTGAATCTGAAGTATCAGATAATTTAATTTCTCAATTTGATAAAGACTTTAAATTCCATTTGGATAGATATAAGTACTCTTCAAGGTATATAAAAGAGGAGAAATCAAGACATAGAGATGCATGTTTATTTATTCTTAAAGAGATCGAATTAATTCATTCAAAAGATACTTGGTTTTTTGGCAAAGAAATAAATAAAATTGATATATGCCTCCTACCGTTTATAAGACAATATCGAATTGCAGATATTGATTGGTTTGATTCTTTGGATGAGATACCAGTTATTCAAAATTGGCTCAATTATTTCTTGGAGAGTGAGCTATTAAAAAACATTATGATTAACTACAAACCCTGGGAACCAAATGACGAGGTAGAATATTTTCCTTATAAACCTATAGATTCATAAGACATTGCAATTTTTTCAATTGCAACCTTAAACGCAGCAGTTCTAAAATCGTTAATTTTTTCATTGTTAATAAATTCTTTTTTTACTTCCTGAAAGCCATCGATCATCATGTCGTCTAATCCTGAGCGCACTAAATCTATTTCATTTACGCCATCAAGGAGATTTGTTTTGTATTTATCTGGCATTGAGGAGTTGGTCATAGACTCAATTGCTTGTATTAATGAACTGAATTGAATAATATTTTTTCTTTTTTCTAACCTGCCAAACCTGATATGTTGAAGGTTCTTAACCCACTCAAAATAACTTACTGCTACACCACCAGAATTAGCTAAGATATCAGGAATCACAAAAATTTTTTTTCTTTTTAGTATTGAATGCCCCTTATAACTAATTGGTCCATTGGCTGCCTCAACAATTAATTTTGCTTTGATGTCGTCAGCATTTTTTTCTGTAATTACATTTTCTCTAGCAGCAGGTATTAAAACATCACATTCCTTTTTAAGAAGCAATGAAGGGTCTTTTATAAATGTGCCTTTAGAGTATTTCTCAAAACTTCCATGTTTGGTAAAGAACTTTTTAGCATGCTCTACATTTAATCCATCTGGGTTAAAAATGGCTCCGTTGTATTCTGCTATTCCGATAAGTTTAATTTCATTATCTTCACTTATAAATTTTGAAGCATGGTAACCGACATTTCCAAACCCTTGAACAATAAAAGTTTTGTTATTCATTGAGCAAGTTAAGCCAGCTATTTTAACCAAGTCTTCATTTTTAAAAAACTCACGAACAATATATTGAACACCTCTACCAGTAGCTTCTTCTCTACCTTCTAATCCATTTTTATTAGCCGGTTTGCCAGTGACACATCCAGCAGCATTAATATCTGTTGGATGAATTTTTCTATACTCATCTGCAATCCAAGCCATTTCTCTTGATGATGATCCTATGTCAGGAGCAGGAACATTTTGAGATGGGCTAATTAGATCTCTTTTTATTAATTCTTGAGCAAATCTTCTTGTAACCTTTTCAATTTCATGCACTTCCCAATCATTGGGATTAATTTTTAAACCACCTTTAGATCCTCCAAAAGGAACATTTATAATTGCATTTTTATAGGACATTAATGCTGCAAGTGCTTCAACTTCTTCAGCATGCGTATCTAAGTCAAATCTTATCCCACCCTTTGTTGGTTCCATATGTTCTGAATGAACAGATCTCCACCCCTCAAATGTATGAATGTCGCCTCTTAATCTAACTCCAAACCTTACTGTATAGGTTGAGTTACAAGTTATTATTTTTTCTGCAAGCCCATCAGATATAGGAACTAGTTTTAATGCTTTGTTTACAAATTTAGTTGTGTCATTTAAAAAATTATTCATTAGATTCCTCTTACAAAATATTAATCTATTTTCAGGGGATTAACTACATATATATTTATGATGATCTATTTGGTATTTAAATAAATTAATAATTAACAATTGTTGTTTTTAATCTATAATGCTCGTTTCGTGGCGGGCGTAGCTCAGTTGGTTAGAGCGCTGGATTGTGGCTCCGGAGGCCGTGGGTTCGAACCCCATCGCTCGCCCCACTAAAGAAGGTAAAATAAATGACAAGCAAACTTAAAAAACTCAAAGATTTAGAAAGGAAACTTACAGTATCTGTTCCTGTGGAAGAGTATGATTTAAAATTTAAAACTAAAATTAATAACATTAAAGGACAGGCTAAGCTAGACGGTTTTAGAAAGGGCAAGGTCCCTAATGATGTATTAGAACAAAGATATGGACCATCAATTCATGCAGATGTTGTCAATGAACTAATACAGCAGTCATATCCTGAAGCTCTTAAAGAAAACAATATAAGACCAGCTGCTGCACCAGAGGTATCTCTAGAGAGTGAAGACCCTAAGAAGCCGATATCATATTCAGCAACATTTGAAGTTTTTCCTGAAATTAAACCTAAACTTAGCAAGTGGACAAGTTATGAGAATATTACTATCTCGGTAGAGGATGATGATATTGATATAGCTGTTAAGGATATTATTAAAAGGTATGGAGACTGGGAAGATGTATCTCGACCATCAGAGAAAGATGATCAAGTAATAATTGATTTCACCGGTATGATTAATGGCGAAGAGTTTGAAGGAAACTCTTCAGTCGACTTTAAACTTGTTCTAGGTAGCAATTCTATGATTCCTGGTTTTGAAGATTCAATAATTGGTAAAGAGCCTTCAGAGTTTAAGATAAAGTCGACTTTCCCTGATGACTATTTCAAAAAAGACCTAGCAGGTGTTGAAGCTGAATTTAATATCAATCTTAAAACAGTTCAAGAACTGAAAGTTGCTGAAATCAATGATGATCTCTTTACAAAACTTGATATGGACGTCAAAGATGAAGAAAGTTTTAAAATAGAAATAGCAAATAGAATGAAGAAAGAGGTTGAGGCACAAGAAAAAGACTTAACCAAAGAATCAATGTATGAAACATTGATTAAAACGAATACTTTTAATGTTCCTAAAGTTACAGTAAAAGAGCAAGCTGATTTGATGAGAAAAGATGCATTGATGAGAATTGGTCATTCTGAAGAAAATGCCGGAGATGATTTATTTCCAGTAGACTCATTCATGGAAAATGCTGAAAAAAGAGTTAAATTAGATCTTTTATTTGCAGAGCTTGTAAAACATTTTGAATTAAATGTAGATAAAGAAAGGCTAGATCTTTTCATAGACAAAGAGGCAACAAAATATAAAGATGCAGAACAATTCAAGCAATGGATCTCAGGACAACCTCAGCAATTAGATCAATTTAAAATGATGGCGTTAGAGGAGCAATTGGTTGAAAAATTAGAAAATGCACTTAAATCTAAAGATAAGGTGATAAGATTCTCTGAATTAGCTAATAAATAAATATGAAAGATATACAGTCAGCATTAGTTCCAATGGTTATCGAGCAAACTCCTCGAGGGGAGAGATCTTTTGATATCTATTCTAGACTTCTTAAAGAAAGAGTAATTTTTTTATCTGGCCCAGTTGAAGACTACATGTCTAATTTAATTGTTGCTCAACTTCTTTTTCTTGAATCAGAAAACCCTGAAAAAGATATATCTATATATATTAATTCTCCTGGTGGCTCTATTTCTGCAGGATTAGCTATTTACGATACCATGCAATTTATCTCTCCTTCAATTTCTACACTATGCATAGGGCAGGCTGCAAGTATGGGAGCAATTTTATTAGCTGGAGGAGACAAAGGTAAAAGATTCGCTCTTCCAAATTCTAGAATAATGATTCATCAACCTCTAGGAGGTTTCCAGGGTCAAGCATCTGATTTTGAGATTCATGCAAAAGAAATTCTACATATGAAAAAAGTAGTTAATGAAATCCTTGCAAAACATACTGGACAAACAATTAAAAAAATTGAAAAAGATACTGATAGAGATAATTTCTTAGATACCGCTGCTGCAATAAGCTATGGTCTTGTTGATAGTGTCCTTGATAAGAGAGAGGTTGTTAATGGCAAGTGATACTGCTAACGACAAATTAAACTGCTCTTTCTGTGGCAAAGTTCAAGATGAGGTAAAAAAACTTATCGCTGGTCCAAGTGTTTATATTTGCAATGAGTGCGTTGATTTATGCAACGATATAATTGAAGAAGAAATTAAAAGCGAAGAAGAAATTTCTCTAGATGAATTGCCATCACCTTTAGAGATTTTTACAAAGCTTGATGAATATGTAATTGGCCAAGAGTCCGCAAAAAAAGTCTTATCTGTTGCAGTCTATAATCATTACAAAAGACTGAGAAAGAATAATGCAAAAGATTCTGTAGAGCTTCAAAAAAGTAATGTATTGCTTCTCGGACCAACTGGAAGCGGCAAAACTCTTTTAGCACAAACCCTAGCAAAAATTTTAAATGTCCCCTTTACCATAGCTGATGCTACAACATTAACTGAAGCTGGATACGTAGGCGAAGATGTAGAGAATATTATTCAAAAATTATTACAAAAATCTGATTATGATCCTGAAAGAGCACAACTAGGGATCGTATATATTGATGAAATAGATAAAATTGCAAGAAAATCAGACAACCCATCAATTACAAGAGATGTATCTGGTGAGGGTGTTCAACAGGCGTTGTTAAAATTAATTGAAGGTACTGTGGCATCTATTCCTCCTCAAGGAGGAAGAAAGCATCCGCAACAAGAGTTCATCCAAATTGATACTTCTAATATCTTATTTATTTGTGGTGGCGCTTTTTCTGGATTAGACAAAGTTATTGACCAAAGAAATACCAACATAGGTATTGGGTTTGGAGCAGAGGTTAGCAAAAAATCAAATGTTTTGCCTATAACAAATAATGTAGATGATTTAGAGCCCGAAGATTTAGTAAAGTATGGTTTGATACCTGAATTTGTTGGTAGACTCCCAGTTATTTCAAGTCTTCATGAGCTTGATGAGCACGCACTGGTCAGAATTTTAAAGGAACCAAAAAATGCATTGGTAAATCAATATAAGCATTTATTTAAGATAGATGATGTTGAATTAACTTTTAGAGATGAGGCATTGATAGAAATATCTCGTCAAGCTATAAAAAGAAAAACAGGAGCAAGGGGTCTTAGGTCAATTATGGAAGACTTGCTTATGGAAACAATGTTTGGATTGCCTAACCCAAATTTAGAAAAAGTTATTATTGATGAGAATACAGTCATTTCAAAATCAGAGCCAATAAAGCTACTTAAAAACACACCTAAAAAATCATCTTCTGCTAATTGATATTTTCATAACAATCCCTATATTGGGTATATGAAAGAAATAAAATCAGATTTACCATTAATACCATTAAGAGATGTAGTTGTCTTTCCTGGAATAGTTACTACCTTATTTGTCGGAAGACCAAAATCTATCGAAGCTTTAAATATTGCAATGTCTTCTAACAAGAAGCTTGTTCTTGTAAGTCAACTCGACCCAGCTCTTGAAAGCCCTGAATTTAATGATCTTTATAAAAGTGCGTCTATAAGTAACTTACTTCAATTAATCAAATTGCCTGATGGCACTATGAAAGTTTTAGTAGAAGGTTATAAGAGATGCTCTATTGAAAGCATTCATGAGAAAGAAGGTTATGACGTTGCAAGGGTTATTACTATTGATGATATTCCATTAAAAGAAGCTGATTCATCTAACCTTGTTCGTTTTATAAAGGCTAAGTTTGAAGACTATATAGGAATAACAAAAAGGATACCTCCTGAAATTGTTTCAACAGTGGACTCCCTAGATGACCTGTCAAAACTAATTGATACCATCACCGGTCATCTTCCAATCGAGACTGAAAAGAAACAAGAGATTCTTGAAATACCAGATTTAAAAAATAGATCTGAAAAAGTTTTAATGTTTATTGAATCTCAACTTGATGTTATAGATGTCGAAAAGAAAATTAGGGAACGTGTAAAAAAACAGATGGAAAAATCTCAAAGGGAATATTATCTTAATGAGCAAATTAAAGCTGCTCAAAAAGAACTTGGCGAGATTGGTGAAGAGGGAGATGAACTTGAAGCACTTGAGGAAAAAATTAACAAAGTTGGCATGCCAAAAGATGCTCTTAAAAAAGCAAAAAGTGAGTTAGCAAAGTTTAAACATATGTCACCCTCATCTGCAGAGGCATCAGTAGTAAGATCTTATCTTGACTGCCTAGTTGATGTTCCTTGGAAAAAGAAATCAAAAATTAAAACAGATATCCAAGCTTCTCTAGATATATTGGAGCAAGATCATTATGGCCTTGAGGAAGTTAAGGAAAGAATTATTGAATATCTAGCTGTTCAAAAAAGAGTTAAATCAATGAAAGCACCAGTGCTTTGCTTGGTTGGTCCTCCAGGTGTAGGCAAAACATCACTGGGTGAATCTATAGCAAGAGCAACTAATAGAAAGTTTGTGAGAATGTCTCTTGGTGGTGTAAGAGATGAGTCAGAGATAAGAGGACATAGAAGAACTTATATAGGCTCCATGCCTGGCAAAATAATTCAAAAGCTTTCAAAAGTTGGAGTTAAGAATCCTTTATTTTTATTAGATGAAATAGATAAGATAGGTATGGATCATAGAGGTGATCCCGCTTCTGCACTTTTAGAGGTTTTAGATCCTGAACAAAATAATACTTTTAGTGACCATTATTTAGAAGTTGATTATGATCTTTCAGAGGTAATGTTTGTTTGTACTGCAAACAGTTTAAATATTCCAACTCCTCTCTTAGACAGAATGGAGATTATTAGAATTCCTGGATATATTGAAGATGAAAAACTTAATATAGCTTCGAAATATCTCTTACCAAAACAAATGGAAAGAAATGGATTAAAGGAAACAGAAATCAAATTACAAAAAGAAGTAATTCTTTCTTTAATAAGATATTACACAAGAGAAGCTGGAGTGAGGGGTCTTGAAAGACAAATTGCAAAGATTCTAAGAAAGGTAGTTAAGGAAAGGCTTTTATCTAAAAAAATTCTAACAAAGGCCACATCTATTACTGAAAAAAATCTTGAAACATTTTCTGGTGTTAAAAAGTTTAAATTTGGTATTGCTGAAAAAGATAATGCAGTAGGACAAGTTACGGGACTGGCATGGACTGAGGTTGGAGGCGAGTTACTAACCATAGAAGCATCACACATAGCTGGTAAGGGCAATATCATTAAAACAGGTTCTCTAGGTGATGTAATGCAAGAGTCAATTCAGGCAGCTCTGACAGTTGTTAGGTCGAGAGCAGATTCTTTGGGTATAAAATCTGATTTTTATGAAAAATATGATGTTCATATTCATGTGCCCGAAGGAGCAACGCCTAAAGATGGTCCAAGTGCTGGAGGAGGTATGGCAATATCTTTAATTTCAGCGTTTACAGGAATACCTGTTAAGGCTGATACAGCTATGACTGGGGAAATAACTCTCAGAGGCCAAATCTTAAAAATTGGTGGGTTAAAAGAAAAATTATTAGCCGCTAAAAGAGGTGGGATTAAGAATGTAATTATCCCAAAAGAAAATGAAGCAGATTTACAAGAGATACCTAAGCAAATTACAAGCTCTCTTAATATTATTCCAGTTGAATGGATTGATGAAGTGATTTCTCATGCTTTGGTAAAAGAGCCATTGCCTCTTAAAAAAAGTTCATCCACCATAAAAAATAAAGATAACAAAAAACAAAATACAAAACAGGAAAATAACCAAGCACACTAAAACCCTTTAAATGCTTGACTTTTAGGCTTAAAAAGCATTTCATAGAAGGGTATTTATTAAATAAATTTACATAGAGGAGTATTTAATATGAATAAATCAGACTTAATTGATGCAGTAGCAGGTGATGCTGATATATCTAAAGCTTCAGCAGGCAGAGCTGTTGATGCTGTTTTAGGTGGTATCGGTGATGCTTTAGGTAACGGTGATTCAGTATCACTAGTTGGTTTTGGAACGTTTTCAGTAAGGCATAGAGCTGCTAGAGAGGGAAGAAACCCTCAAACAGGCGCATCAATGCATATTGCTGCTTCTAAAGTTCCAGGTTTTAAAGCTGGTAAAGGCCTTAAAGATAAGGTTAAAGCCGGTTAAGTTTTTTTAACTTTAAAAAAGGGTGCTAAGGCACCCTTTTTTTATTTATAATATCGTCACTATGCTTGAATCACTCAGAAATTTTTTAACAGGACCCAGATTATTTTTTGTAATTGCAGCTTGCGCATTACCTTTTGTATTTTTAGGATCTACATCATTATTAAACCAAGACACAACTCGATTAGGATCAGTCAATGGAGAAACTGTAACGGATTCAGATTTCCAAGTTGCTTCAAATATAACCATTCAAAGATTTAAAACACTTTACGGTGAAGAATTTGATTTCTCTTTGCTCGATGAAGATACACAAATGAATCAAATAAAGAATGAATTAATTGTTCAAAAATCATTATTATCTCAAGCTAGATCACTTGGCCTAATAAATAACACCACTAGAGAGCTTGCAAAGAAACAAATAATGTCCAATCCAATGTTTCAAATGGATGGACTTTTTAATGAAGGTATATATGAAGCTCAAGTAAATTCAAATGGACACACCAAAGAAAGTTATATAAAACTAATGACAGACTTAGTTGCAACTGAGTTATTCAGATCCTCCTTGTCCTCAGAACCATTTTATACAGAGAATGAAGTTGTTGAGATTGCATCTTTGTTGGAACAAACAATAAATGTTGATTTTATCAAAATAGATTCAGAAAAACTTAATTCAAATATCACCAATACCAATGATGAGCTAGAAGAATTTTATAATGATAATGAATACATGTTTTATTCCGACGAAGAAAGAAAATTTGAATATATTTTATTAACGCCTGATGATTATAGGTCTAAAGTAGTTATTCCAAACAACTATATCAACGATAGTTATGATGACTATTTATCAAAAGCAACTGAAAGGAATCAAATTAGAATCTCACACATTATGGTAGATAAGGTTAACTACGATAATGATACTGATGCGTTTAAAGCTATTCAGGAGATAGAATCGCAGTTACTGAGCGGAGCAGGCTTTAGTGAGTTAGCTCTTGAGTATAGTGAAGACCCTGTTTCTAGAGAAAATGGAGGTGATTTAGAATATTTTTCGCCTGACTTCTTTGATGAGAAATTTGCAGAGGCTATTAAAGACTTAAAATTGAATGATATAAGTAGAATTGTTGAGCTTGATTCATCTTTTCATGTCATTAAAGTTACCGAATACCAAGAAGCTGAAATTTTATCTTTTGATGAAATGAAAGAGAGTATCACTTCAAATTTAGTAGATTCTGAATCTTTGGCACTCATGAAAGATGATTATGATATTGCATATGATTTAATTGATAGTAATTCATCTATTACATCTATCTCAAATTCCCTATCAGCTCAAATTACTGAGACTGATTTTGTTTCATTAAATAATTTTGCAACTGATATTAATGACAGAAGAGTACAAGAATATATCTTCTCTCCCGACACGCAGCTTAATGTTCCCTATGCAATAGATTTAGAGGAAAGTATATTGGTTGTTTCTCTAAAAGAGATCAATGAATCTGCTTTAAAAGACCTTGAATCGGTATCTCTTGTTGCGAATGATATGCTTTCATCTAGAAAAGGGAAAGATAAACAATCACTTCTTGCAAAAGAAATAGAGTTATCAAAATCTGATGGAACGCTGGATGATTTTATATCGGCATATACCTATGTAACAAAAGATAATTTTATTAATATAAATAGATACTCTTCTTTAATGCCTCAAGAAATAATTTCAGAGCTATTTAAACAATCTTTAGGTGATAGTGTTACCTTGGTATCAAATAATAATGATACTTATATAGTTGATATTATTAAGGTAAATGAGCCTACAGATGAGTCAATTGCGGAACTTTTAGAGGAATATAATGGTTTTTCTAAAGAGTTAATATCAAATAAAATATCTGAGGTAGTAAGCGATGAGGTTTTCAATACTGCTAATGTTAAATTAAATAATATAATTTTTACAAATGAATAAAATACTACTTTCCTTTCTGTGCTTAATACTTGTAATTAGTTGTTCAAAAAATGTATCTCCAGTAGATTCAGGTTTTGAAACACAGACTTTTCATTTTGGAAACGGTTCTGAACCTCAAGGAATAGACCCTCATATCGTTACAGGAGTTCCTGAGCATCATTTATTAATAGCTCTTTGTGAAGGTCTTACAACTTCAAATCCAAAAGGAGGAGAAAGCTTAGCTGGAGCTGCTGAATCTTGGGTTATTAGCGAAGATGGTAAAACTTATACTTTTGCTTTACAAAAAAATGGCAAGTGGTCAAATGGAGACCCAGTAACAGCACAAGATTTTGTATGGTCATGGAAGAGGGTGCTAACACCTTCACTTGGATCTCAGTATCCTGATATGCTTTACTATGTTGTAGGAGCTCAGGAATACCATACGCATGATAGCTCTCAAGGTGAGCCACAACCATCATTTGATTCTGTTGGTGTAAAGGCATTAGATAACTTTACACTTGAAGTTACGCTCAATAATCCTACGCCTTTTTTCTTAGGTTTGTTAAGCCACTATAGTACATGGCCAGTTCATAAAGAAACAGTCTTAAAACATGGTTCAATTGATGACAGGAATGGTCAATGGACTAGACCTGGAAATTTTGTTTGCAATGGGGCATTTCAACTTAAATCATGGGAGCTAAATAGTAGAATTATTGTAGAAAAAAATCCTATGTACTGGGATGCAAATATGGTTGGATTAAATGAAATACACTACTACCCTGTCCAAAATGTTATGACTGAGGATAGAATGTTTAGAGCTGGTCAGCTTCATGTAACAAATACATTGCCTTCTCAGAAATGTCCGGTATATATAGAAGAAAAAAATCCAGATTTAAGAATAGATCCATATATGGGTACATATTTTTATAGATTAAATACTAAACATCCTGTACTTAAAGATCCTAAGGTAAGAAGAGCGTTAGCATTTTCAATTGATAGAAAGCAGCTTGTTGATAAAGTTACCAAGTGTGGTCAAATCCCTGCTTATTCATTCACACCACCAGGATCAAATGGCTATGAGCCTGATACATCAATTACCTTTGACCCAGAATATGCAAAATCTTTACTAGAAGAAGCTGGCTATAATGAAAATAATCCATTTCCTGAACTTGAAATATTATTTAATACAAATGAAGACCATAGAAAAGTTGCATTGGCTGTTCAGCAAATGTGGCAGCAGAATCTAGGCGTACCAATAAAATTAGTTAACCAAGATTGGAAGGTTTATCTCAACAGAGAGATGATTGGTGACTTTGAGGTTTCTAGAGCTGGATGGATTGGTGATTACGAGGATCCTAATACTTTTCTTGATACTTTACGACCAAACAGAGGAAATAATAAAACTGGCTGGGGTAATCTTGAATATGATATGTTGGTTGAGAAAGCCAATGAAACGCAAGATCAAACACAAAGATATCAATTACTTCAAAGTGCTGAAAGAATTTTAATAGACGAGATGCCTATTATTCCTCTTTATACCTATGTCCGCTCTTATCAGTTATCACCAGATGTTAAGGGTTATCATCCTAATTATTTAGACCACCATCATCCAAAGTATATTTATCTAGAAAGAGATTAAATAAATTAGATGTTAGCTATTTTTATTAAAAGAGTCTTTATGGCAGTTCCAGTTTTACTGGCAGTTGCTACCATGACCTTTTTTCTAATAAAGCTTGCTCCTGGTGGCCCCTTTGATGCTGAAAAAGCAGTTTCACCTCAAGTCCTTAAAAATCTTAATGCTGTATATAACTTAGATGCATCACAATGGGAGCAATATACAGATTATATGACCGGAGTAGTTCAAGGAGACTTTGGTCCATCATTTAAATATCCTGGAAGGTCTGTAACAGAGATGATTGCTAGTGGTCTGCCTATTACTTTTGAGTTAGCAATGTATGCAATACTTATTGCTCTTGTTATTGGTGTTTTATCAGGTGTTTTGGCTGCATTAAAAAGAAATACAATGCTCGATTTTATTCCTATGGCAATAGCTATGATAGGAATTTGTGTTCCTACATTTTTAATGGGCCCTTTGTTAGTTTTAATATTTGGTATTCAGTTAGAGCTCCTTCCTGTTGCGGGCTGGGGTCAGCTTGCAGGAGATAAAATACTTCCATCCATAACATTGGGTTTTGCTTACGCAGCTTATATTGCTAGATTAAGTCGTGGTGGAATGTTAGAAGTACTAAACCAAGACTTTATACGAACTGCTAGGGCTAAAGGATTAACTGAGAGAATGGTTGTTATGAAGCATGCTATGCAAGGCGGATTAATTCCTGTTGTTTCATTTTTAGGTCCTGCTATTGCTGGTTTATTAGCAGGCTCATTTGTTGTTGAAACAATTTTTCAAATACCTGGTCTTGGAAGATTTTATGTCGAAGCTGCTCTCAATAGAGATTACACAATGATTCTTGGAACAACTATCTTCTTTTCAGCCATGATTGTATTTTTTAATCTCATATCAGATTTAGCCTCTTTATGGTTAAACCCAAGATCTAGGGATGTATGAAGAATAAAAATTCTTCTTTATGGTCTGATGCTATATATCGTTTAACGCGAAATAAAGCTGCAATGATCGGCGGTGGTATTTTAGTTGCATTAATAATTAGTGCGTTATTGGCTCCATGGATTGCACCATATTCTTATTCTTATCAAGACCTTGACTTAGGAGCATCACCACCTTCTGCAGAACATCTTCTTGGCACTGATATATTGGGAAGAGATCTTCTAAGCAGAATTCTTTATGGCGCTAGAGTTTCACTTTTAGTTGGATTTGTTGCAACAGGTGTTGCATTAGTTATTGGCGTATCTTGGGGAATCATTGCAGGATTTTTTGGTGGAAGAGTTGATTCTATTATGATGAGGATTGTTGATATTTTATATGGCCTTCCTTTTATCATCTTCGTAATTCTACTTATGGTTATATTTGGTAGCAATCTGTGGCTTCTATTTGGAGCAATTGGTGCTGTTGAATGGTTAACAATGTCTAGGATAGTAAGAGGTCAAGTCATAGGATTAAAAAATCAAGAATTTGTACTTGCAGCAAAGGCTATGGGCGTCAGTAACTTCTCAATGTTTAAGAGACACTTATTACCAAATATTTTAGGCCCTATTGCTGTATATGCCACCTTAACAATTCCCCAGGTAATGTTACTTGAAAGCTTTCTAAGTTTTCTTGGCTTAGGTATTCAACCACCAATGAGCAGCTGGGGAACATTAATTAAAGATGGCGTTGAATCAATGGAGGAGTTTGGTTGGTTGCTAATTTACCCTGGCTTAACATTCACGATTACTCTCTTTGCACTAAATTTCTTTGGTGATGGACTTAGAGATGCACTTGATCCAAAAACTACTGATAACTAAAAAGCTCTTATAGCAATTTTAATTATTTGTCCTGGCATAAGTTGAGAAGCTTCAAATTCATTAATATCTTTTATGCTTTGGATGCTTACATCAAATAATTCAGATATCTTATAAAGATTATCACCTTGTTTAACCGAGTAAAGAATTGTTCTTTTCTTTGACTCTATATTCCGATGAATATTTTTATTGCCAATAGTTAACTGTTGACCAAGTTGAAGATAAGATGATTCGGTTAGAGAGTTAATTCTGAGAAGATCTTTTAATGGAATTTTATATTTATTTGAGATCTCCCATAAAGTATCTCCTTCAGATACTATATGCATTTCATATGGAATAAAATTATTAGTTTTCATTTTGCTTAGAGGGATCAGCAAGGTATCACTTATAGACAATAAATCACTTTCAATATAATTTATTTCTTTAATAATTCTTACCTCAGTATCATATTTTCTAGCAAGACTCCAAAGACTATCACCAGATGAAACAACATGCGATATCCAATTAATTTGATTCACATTCTCAAAAGGGCTTTCTGGGTCATCAAGAAGAAATGCTTTATCAATTGGAATATAAAATACACTTTTATCTTTTGGGGCAGATGCCCATTTTGTATAACCTGCATTAAGCTTATAAAGCAACTCAGGCTTAATACCTAAGTAATCACTTAGAGTGATAATTTCAACCTGACCTGGGATTTCGACTTTCTGAACAACTGATTCTACTGGAATTTTTGGAAGAACAATCCCATACTTTTCTGCATTAAATACTAATTCTCTTATGGCTATATATTTTGGGATATATTCAGTTACCTGTTTTGATAAATTTAATGAAAAAAAGTCAGTATCCAAGCCTTGTCTTTTATTTTTTCTTATTTGCCTATCAAGATAAGTAGGGCCTGCATTATATGCTGCTAGAGCCAAATATATATCATTATCAAACCTTTCAAATAGGTATTTAAAATATCCAATTGCTGCATGAGTTGACCTGTAAGGATCATGTCTGTCTTCGGACCACCATGATTTCTCCAGATTAAAAAGTCTTCCTGTTTTTGGCATAAATTGCCACAGACCAACTGCCCCAGATGGAGAAATAGAAAAGGGATCATAGTTACTTTCTATAAATGGAATAAACGCAAGCTCTACAGGTAAATTTGCTGCCTCAAGTTCTTGAACTACATAGTAGATAAAATAATATGATTTATTTAGATATTCATTAAAATTTTCAACATCTTTTATATGATTATTCATAAATAAAAGCGCTTGATCATTAATTACTATTTCTGAATCTTGCAAAGATTTATTTATAATATATTCCCAAACATCTTTGGGAGGCTCTTCGATTACCACTGGTGCTTCTGTCTTCAAATCACTATTTACTAGTGTCTCATCAATATCATTAATTTTATTTAAGGTGCCATTATTTGTAGTTTGGCAACTAGCTAATAAGCAGATAGATAATATAACTAGAAATTGTCTTTCCATTGCCTTAACGCCTTAAATATTTCATCTTCATGATTTGATGTATTAAATTGCTTAATTACACTATTTTGAACTTCATTAGTTTCACACCTCAAGAAGGGGTTTACTTCTAGTTCCAGTTCAAGCGTTGAGGGTAATGTTGGAATTCCTTTATTAATTAGATTTTGAACATCATTATATCTTGAAATTAGTTTTTGATTAAGTGGCTCAACCTCTAAAGCAAACTTAAGGTTAGATTCTGTATATTCATGTCCAGCATATATCTCAGTATTTGCAGGAAGGGACTTAAGCTTCAAAATAGATTGATGCATCTGCTCAAATGTTCCTTCGAAGACTCTTCCACATCCAGATGAAAACAACGTATCACCACAAAATAAAATCGGACTACCATTATTTTTACTGAAAAATGCTATGTGATCTAATGTGTGTCCTGGAATTTCAATTATCTCAAAATCAATTCCAATAATACTAATCGAATCACCATCTTTTAATCGTTGATTAATACTTGAAATATTATTAACAGGACCATAGACATCGACATTCTTAAATTCAACTATATCTTGAATGCCGCCAGTATGATCAAAGTGATGATGGGTTATTAAAATCCCTTCTAACTCAAGATCATTTTTCTTTAAAAATTGTATAGTTTTATCTGCTTCACCAGGATCGATAACAATTGACCCTTCATTAGTTGTGAGTAACCAAATATAATTATCATTAAACGCCTTGATTGGTTCTATATTAATCATAAGTGAATTCTAAATTAATTTTATGAAAACAGTAAATATTTATACAGATGGAGCATGCAGAGGAAATCCGGGTCCAGGAGGCTGGGGGGTGCTTATAGAGTTTGGAGATATATCTAAAGAGTACTATGGCGGGAATAAAGAAACTACTAATAATCAAATGGAATTAAAAGCTGCAATAGAGGGTTTAAAGGCACTCAAAGAATCCTGTGAGGTAAATCTAATCACTGATTCAAAATATGTGATGCAGGGAATAACTTCTTGGATAACTAATTGGAAAAATAATAATTGGAAAAATTCATCTAAAAAAGATGTAAAAAATAAAGATCTTTGGATTGAATTAGATCAAGCAGTTTCTATGCATAATGTTAATTGGAAATGGGTTAAGGGTCATTCGGGCCATAAACAAAATGAAATAGCTGATCAATTAGCTAATAAAGGTATAGATAGTCTCTAAATATGGCAAAAAAATATATTATTCTTGATACTGAAACTACTGGACTCCATGTAAGAGAGGGTCACAGGATTATTGAGATAGGCGCAGTATTATTAAATGACAGGCAGAAATCAGATGATCACTTCCATACATACTTAAATCCTACGCGAATGATTGATGATGAGGCCACTCAAGTTCATGGAATTACAAATGAAGACCTTAAAGATAAACCGCTTTTTGAAGAAATTGCAGAGGAGTTCTTGGAATTTGTAGACGGCGCAACTCTTGTTATCCATAATGCCGAGTTTGATGTTGGATTTTTAAATAATGAACTTAAATTAGCATCTTCAACTTTCCCTAAACTTGAAGAAATATGTACTATTGAAGACTCATTAAAAATGGCAAGGGATATGTTTCCTGGTCAGAGGAATACTCTTGATGCTTTGGTTACAAGGTTCGATATTAAAGGCTATGACAGGGAGCTTCATGGAGGATTAAAAGATGCGAATATTCTTGCCGACGTTTACCTTCATCTGACTGGAGGTCAAAAAAAGTTTGAATTCATTTCTCATAATGATATTCAGTCAATTAATAATAAATTAGAAAATGATAATACATCTTTAAATAAGTTTGATCTAAAAAAAATAATTACAAATGAAAATGAATTAAATGAGCATGAGAATATGCTTTCAGATATGCACGAAAGAACATCCGTTGAACCTATATGGAGAAAAAGTTAATGAAAAAAGTAGTTACAAGATTTGCACCAAGTCCAACAGGAACACTTCATATTGGAGGAGTTAGAACTGCTTTATTTAATTATGTTTATGCCAAACAAAATAATGGATTATTTTTAATACGTATTGAAGATACAGATAGAGAAAGATCCACTAAAGAATTCGAAAAAAACATACTTGATAGTCTTCATTCTATTGGCTTGAGTCCAGATTTAGAACCGATCAATCAATCAGAAAGAAATGATGTTTACATAGCTGCTGCTCAAAAATTAATTGATTCAAATCAGGCTTATTATTGTGATTGTTCTGTTGAGGAGCTGGATCAGATGAGAGCAGAGCAACAATCTAAAGGTTTAAAACCACAATATGATGGTCGTTCAAGAAATAAAAATTTATCAAAATCAGAAAAAACTGTTTTAAGATTAAAAACTCCGCTAGATGGGGAGGTTGTTGTCAAAGATCATGTAAGAGGTGACATCGTTTTTAATAATTCTGAATTAGATGATCTAATAATACTTCGAAGCGATGGAAGTCCAACCTATCACTTGTGTAATGTTATTGATGACTATGAGCAAGGTGTTACTACAGTTATTAGGGGTGAAGATCATATAAGCAATACTCCCAGGCAAATTCATATCCAAAATGCATTGGGTTATCCTGAGCTGGAATATGCTCACTTACCACTGGTTCTTGGAACTGATAAAAAGAGGCTTTCCAAAAGACATGCAGCTACAAGCCTTCAAGAATACAAAGAGCTAGGCTATTTAGATTCTGCTATTTTAAATACCCTGGCAAGATTGGGCTGGTCTAGAGGTGAGAAAGAGGTATTTTATTTAGAAGATTTAATTAAAGAGTTTAATATTAATGATGTTCAGAAGGCGGGAGCTATTTTTGATATTACTAAACTAGATTTTTTAAATTCTCAGCATATGGCTAATTTAGAATTAGAAGAATTCATTCATCATATTAAGCCTTTTCTTGAATCCAAAAAGATAGATATTAATACCCATCCCAAAAAAGAAATACTAATTGATTCGATGAGATCATCTGCAAATAATCTTGAAGGCATTGCATCTAATCTAATTTGTTATTTTCAAGATGTAACCGAATACAACCAAAAAGCGATTGATAAATTTATTGGTAGCTCAAGTGAAATCTTGATTGATTTGAGAGACAAGCTCAACTCAGTTCAAAAATGGGATGAAGCAAATATTGATAATATTTTATCTTCATACAGAGATGAAAAAGGACTGTCTGTACCTAAAGTCAATCAACCATTAAGAATAGCGCTAACAGGTTCTACAAATTCACCATCATTAGGCATGACACTATCCTTATTTAAAAAGGAAGAGGCAATTACAAGAATTGAAAAGTTAATTAATTTAATTTAGAAAGGTAATCAAAAAATTTAATTAAATCATTTTTGACAACATCTTTTTTGATAAGAGCATTTATAGAATAATTAAAATCAATATCTTTAATGTCTGATACTTTTACTTTTTCTAAATTGGCTCTGCTGCATGTATTATGATCAAGTAGAGAAACTCCAAGTCCCATTTCTATCATTGCTAGACCGGCAGAGTAAGAATCAGATTTAGAAACAAAATTCATTTCTAAATTATTTTTTATAAAGTAATTCATAATGCTCTCCTCAGAATAAAGAGAGAGTAAATTTGTAATTTCTATATATGGCAAATCAATAATTTCTTTTATTTCAATAGAATTTGCAAGATTATAAGAAATTGGTGAAACTAATTTATGAGTACCAGTCTGAAGGATTACTGAATCAACATTATTTTGATTTTTTGCATTGAAGCAGATGGTTATATCAATATCAGGCTTATATCTATCTTCTACAAGGTCAATACTGTTTAGGTTAATTAAATTAAATCGCGTTTCACTGTTATCTTTAAGATAGTTATTAATAATTTTTGGGACTATGCTTTCAGCTAAAGATGGAGTTGTACCAATATTAATATAGTCAAATGAACGAGATTTATATGTATTTGCTATGTAGTTAAAATTTTTTAACTGATTTGTGACTATAGATGCATACTCGAACAATTCATTTGCCTCTAATGTAGGATGCAGTTTTTTACCTTTTCTTAAAAATAGTTTAAATCCAAGATTTTTTTCAATGCCAGCAAGTGTTTTGCTAACAGATGGTTGAGAAATTTGAAGTTTTGCTGCAGCACCTGACATTGAATTGCTTTTATAAACTTGGTAAAAGACTTCTATTTGTTTTGAACTTAACATATATAACCTAGGGTTATATATATATTAAAATAAAAATACAATATTTGCTAGACAAAAAAATACCTTAAGCACTATACTCTAGAGAATTAACAATTAATTTTAGGGGATAAATTCATGTTAAAAAAATTACTATTAATATTTCCATTAGTTATATCAGCTAGTGTATTTGCACAAGAGGAGGCTGCTGATTCAGACGTAGAAGAGGTTGTGACTGTTGGTTCGCAAATTAAAGGAGCAAAAATATCAGGAGCTTTGCCAGTATCTATTATCTCAGCAGATGATATTGATGTCTTAGGTGTTGAGGATGGTACTGAACTTTTAGAGAATCTTGCTGAGCAAGGATTAAACTATTTTACTGAAGCTGAATCAGATAGTGGTGGTGTCAACTCCGCAAGGGGTGACGTTGGTGCCTATAATATTAGAAATATGGGTGTTGGCAATACTTTGACCTTATTAAATGGAAGAAGACTTGTAAATAATGCCGGTTATCAAACAGAGCTTCTAGGTGGTGACTATGTTCCTACAATGTCAGTTAATTCAAATCTTATCCCTACAATGGGTCTTGATAGGGTGGAGTTACTTAAAGATGGAGCTTCTGCTATCTATGGTGCTGATGCGGTTGCGGGTGTTATTAATAATGTTATTGCAACAGATTTTGTTGGATTTGATGTGGCTTATAGACTTCAGAGTTATGATCATTTTGCAGCTGAAGACGACAGATTAACTTTAAAGTATGGTGTTGATTTAAACGGTGGAGCTACTAACGTATCTGTAATGTATGACTATTATGACAGAGACGCTATTAAAGCTAGCGAAGATCCAAGATGGGGTGATTCAGATCACAGAAAATTAATCCCAGCCGACTCTCTATGGGCTAATGACAGCTCATTTAATAATAGATATTCAGGTAAATGGGCTCAGCTAGATATGAGAGGAAGAACTGGTTATTCAGATTCTGCTGGAGAAATGCAAATCATTCCAATAGGTGACCCTAGGTGTGCTAGATCAGATTCCAAAGATACAGGTTACGGAACATGTTTGGCTGTCGATACAACTTCACTTGCTGATGGAGAGTATTACATAAACCCTGGTCAAATAAGAGATTATAGAGGTGAACTAGAAAGAGATAATTTATTTGTATTCATCAATCATGAAATGTCTGACGGCAAAGAGTTATTTGCGGAGATTGGTTCATATGGTTCTGAGTATAGAAGAATGAAAGAGCCAGCTGGTGACTTCAGTACAGCATTGCTTGAGCTTGGCCCAAATTATTACTATGCCAATGCAATAGGTCTTTCTGCAGATAATTCATCATCAAATAAAGCTATCAGAATTGATAACTGGAGACCAGATATTGGCCCAAGAGTTATTAATGTTGAAAAAGAAACTTATAGGTATCTTCTTGGTATGAGAGGTACTACAGCTTCTGGATGGGATTGGGAGACTGCAGTGCTTTATTCAAAAGCAACGTCCGAAGATATGACTGAAAACAGACTATCTAACTCTTTATTACAAGCAGGCTTAGATGGAGCAACAGCAGCAACTGCAATTAATATTTTTTCTTCAGATGTTAAGACAGCTTTAGCACCAGCCATAGTTGATGTTTACAGAAATGATTCAAGTTCATTAAGTAGTATCGATTTTAAAGCAAGTAATCCTGAAATTATGACATTACCAGCTGGTCCTGTTGCAATGCTGTATGGTTTTGAATTTAGAAAAGAAGCTTATGCAGATAACAGAGATCCAAGACTTGATGGAACAATTCAGTTTACTTCAAAAGTAACCGGACTTGGTTTTCCATTTGTTGGAGATGTTTTAGGCTCAAGCCCAACAGCTGATACTGCTGGTACAAGACAAACAAAATCAGCTTTTGTAGAATTAATGTTGCCAGTGTTTGAAAATGTAGATGCTCAAGTTGCTGTAAGACATGAAAGCCCAGATGATACTAAATCGTCTACTGTTGGAAAGTTTGCCGTAGGTTGGGATGTTAATGATCAATTGCTCATTAGAGCTTCTGCATCAACGTCATTTAGAGTACCTAATTTAATTCAACAAAATCAGCTTTTTGTCCCTAGACAAGGAAGTATTAATGATGCTGTTGGTCTTTATGTTGGAGCTAATGATCCATTAGATGACAGATATTCAATGCAAAGTTTCAGATTACTTAATCCTAATCTAAAACCTGAAACTTCTACTAATACCTCTATGGGTTTTGTATATTCTCCATCAATAGTTAATGGTCTTACAATAACCTATGATGCATGGGAAATTGAAAAAGAAGATACGATAGTGTTACTTGGAAGAACAAACTCTTTAGTAGCTGATTTGGTATCAAGAATAGCATATGGACCTAATAATTGTTCTGGTTACAATAATCCAAATGTACTAAGAGACCAAGATCCAGGGTATACCGCAGAAGAGATTGCAAACTTTACATCTGCAGGCATATGTCCAGCTGGTGAAGCACAAATCGTTTATGATCCTTATGCAAACGCAGCTACAAGAACTCTAGCTGGTTCTGATATAGGTGTTTATTATGATGTAGACATGGATATAGGAAGACTTAAATTTTCTTATAATTATTCTGAAACTGATGAGTTTACTCAAAAGCCAACTGCTGGATATAAGGCTTTAGAGGATGCTCAGAACAGTGGAGTAATTCCATTTGATATTGTCCTGAATGGTTTTGGTGATCTTGCAAAACAAGACGGTAATTTTGTTGAGAAAACAAGTATCAAAGCTACCTATATGATTGGTAACTGGGGTCTTCAACTGTCATCTTTAACTAAAGGAGATTTCTATCAAAGTTCTGAAACTAAAGCTGATGGAACGAGGTATGTAATACCTGAGATGACTACAATGAATGCTTCTGTTTACTATAAATTTAATATTGGTGATAACAAAGCTAGAATTAAATTTGCTGTAAAAAATATTGAAGATGAAAGAGCACCTTTGGCTGATAGATTCTATGGATTCTTTGCTGATGCTCATCAAGATATGGGTAGAAATTCATATATAGATTTTAAAGTTTCATTCTAATATTTAAGTATTTAATAAAGGGAGTTTCGACTCCCTTTTTTTTTCAAAAAAGATTAATATAAGTAATGCCCGCATACAAAAATAAAGGATTTTTTATTGGACTAGTTGCTTTTGCGCTAGTGCTTTTATCTGGAATGAATGGTTTTCTCCCTGCAAGTCTTTTGGCATTGGATGGAAGCTCATTTGAAACTACTAAAGATATTATTGTTGTTAATAGTTCTGCAGCATGGTTTGTTTTTGGTGTTTTATTATTAATGGCTATTTGGTGGGCTACAGAAGCTGTTCCTGTAGCAGTAACTGCTTTGCTTCCTCTTGCTCTTTTTCCTCTACTTAATGTAGTAGATTTTCAATCTGCTGCTGATCCATATGCTAATAAAAATATTTATTTATTTTTAGGTGGATTTATCTTAGCTTTAGGAATACAAAGCTCAGGACTTCACAAAAGAATGGCACTCAAAATGATTATTGCTGTTGGTTCATCAGGCTCTACTCTTGTGGGTGGGTTTATGTTAGTAGCAGCACTATTGAGTATGGTTGTTATGAATACTTCGACAACACTTATGCTACTTCCAATAGGTCTTGCAGTTTGTGGTGTGATAGCAAAAACGATTCCAGATATTTCATCTAAACAACAAAAATATTTTGATACTGCATTAATGCTTGGAATTGCTTATGCGGCAACAATTGGAGGCATGTCTACTATTATTGGAACAGCTCCTAATTTAGTTTTTGTAAGCTTTATGGAAGAACAGTACGGTGTTGTAATTGATTTTTTTAGTTGGATGAAGCTTGGAGTACCTGTTGCAATCGTAATGCTATTCTCAGCTTGGGTTATCCTAACAAAGATTGTTTTCCCCACTAACTTTAATGCATCCACAGAGACAAAAAATAAACTGAAAAGTATGTTAATTGAATTGGGACCATTAACTAAAGATGAAATAAAGATTGCATTTATTTTTAGTTTTGCCGTAATTGCTTGGATAACTAGTCGTCTAGTGAGAGAGACATTTGGAATTGGAATTGAAGATGCCGGCGTAGCTATTATTGTATCAATATTACTATTTATGATTCCATCATCTAATATGAAAAATGATCTCATGCAATGGGATAAAACAGCACAACTTCCATGGGGTCTGCTGATTTTATTTGGTGGTGGTTTGTCTTTAGCTGCTCAAGTCTCTGGGACTGGTCTTGGTATATGGATAGGCCAAGGATTAACGATACTAAAAAGTGTTCATCCTTTAGTTTTAGTCTTCGCAATAGCAACTCTAATAATATTTTTAACTGAGATGACAAGTAATGTTGCAACAACAAGTACTTTTCTTCCTGTTATAGGCGCATTAGCAATTGCAATTGGGGTAATTCCTGTCTCTCTAACTATTCCAGTATGTCTTGCTGCAAGCTGTGCATTTATGCTTCCTGTAGCAACGCCTCCTAATGCTATTGTTTATGGCTCAGGTAAATTTACTATAGCAACTATGATGAAGGCTGGATTTGCTTTAAATATTGTTGGTATATTTGTAGTTGCTTTATTTTCATATTATTTAGCACCAGTACTTTTTTAATCAATGAAACAAATTAATTTATTTTTTCTTTTAGCTTTAGCTCTAGGCATTCAATCAGCAAGCTATATAGACTATGTTTCACCTTACCATCCGGTCGTAGGAAATGAAGGCATGGTTGTTTCACAAAATAAGCTTTCTTCAAATATAGGAATTGAGATCTTAAATAAGGGTGGCAATGCAGTAGATGCTGCTGTGGCTGTTGGATTCTCTTTAGCTACAACACTCCCACGAGCTGGAAATCTTGGTGGAGGAGGTTTTATGTTAGTTTATATAAAAGAGATGGATGAGGTATTTTATATAGATTACAGAAGTCAGTCCCCATTAAATATAGACCTTAAAGATATTTTTAAAAAATATAATTTACCAAAGGATTATTCCAAGGTTGATTTCAGTATTGTAAAAGAAGGGTACAAAGCTTCAGCACTTCCAGGGACTGTCGCAGGGCTTCTGGATGCTCATAGAAACTTTGGATCTCTAACACTTGAAGAAATTTTAGAACCAGTCATCAAACAGGCCAGAGAAGGAATTATTGTTAGCTATGATTTAAATAAGGCTATTGAAAGTACACCGCAATTACTTAAAGACAATGAGTCAAAAAGAATTTATTTTTCAAATGGAAAGCCAATTGCTGTTGGCACTAGAATGATAAGAGATGACTTAGCCAATACTTTTGAAATTATTGCTAAAAATGGCGTGGATGGTTTCTATAAAGGTGAAATACAACAAAAGTTTTTAAAAGCAATGAAGAGAAATAATGGATTCCTTCAAGAGTCAGATTTTGAAAACTATAAAGTTAATAGTGGACCTCCAATAATGGTACGTTATAGAGAAAATCTAGTTGTTACAGCTGGCCCTCCATCCGGCGGAGGGGTAGTATTGCTAACGTCTTTAAATATTCTCAATAATTTTAATCTTAAGAAATACAAAAGTAACTCAACACCTACATATCATTTAATTGCAGAGGCTTTAAGAAGAGGTCATAACAATCGTTCCCATTATATTGGTGATCCATCTTTTTTTAACGTACCTATAGACAAACTCCTGTCTCAAAAGAGGACAAAAGAATTTTTAAAAGATATTAATTCAAAAAAAGCCACTCCAAGTTCAAAAATTAAACCATTAAAGGTTCTTAATGAAAGTCGAGATACAACACATTATTCTATAATTGATAAGCATGGTAACGCTGTTTCTAATACATATACTTTAGGTTACTCATTTGGTTCGGGGGTTACCATTCCAGGAACAGGCATATTGATGAATAATCAAATGAATAATTTTGCTTATAGATATGGTGATAAATCTGTAAATGGAAGAGTAGGAAGTCCTGGTAATAGATATGAACCAGGTAAAAGACCTATGAGTACCATGGCGCCATCCATGGTATTCAATAAAGAGAATGAGTTGATGTTAGTAACTGGGTCGCCTGGTGGTTCATATATTCCTGCAGCAATATTAAGAGTTATCTCAGGAGTAATAGATTTCGATCTTAATATTGGCAGCGCGACAATGCTACCAAGAATTCATAAAGACTGGCCCTATAAAGGTTTAGATTATGAGACAACTATGAGCAGTGATGTTGTGAAAAAACTTGATGCGATTGGACATAACCCTGAGCCAAATAAGACTATGGGAAGCACTCAAAGTATTCATATTATTGATGGAGTTAGATATGGCTATGCAGATTTAAGAAGGCCTAACGCTGCTGTTTCAATTCAATAATTAATTTTTCCTATAATCTAATGGTGGCTTCCTATCACCTAGTAATGCCTTATATTCGAAGTCTTCACCAATTCTGCTCTGAAGTTCAGCTTTGGCAGATACTATTAATGATTGATCTTTAAAAATATCTATAGCCGTTGAAGCAATAGTTTTTGCAGCAAGCTCAGCTCCTTTTATGCCAATTGATGTTCCACCAGATGCTACCGCTTGCCATGAATGTGATGCAGTTCCAGGAACCCAAGTTGCAGTTCTTACTCCTGCTGTTGGTACAAGCCAACTCACATCTCCCACATCAGTTGAGCCATAACTATGTGATGTTTTAAAAGGACTAACAGTCTCCTGAGAGCCTATTACGCTTGATGGCTTAATAAAAGTTTTATAAATTGTTTTAGCATATTCATTTTCAGTTGCTGAATATGTAATACCTCCATGCATTTTTAAATTTGAATACATTTTTTTTTGTATTACATCATTTGGCAATAGAGAATAATTTCCATGCATGACTTCATAAGTCATTGTTGTTTCTGTGCCTTCAGCTGCTCCATTTGCAGCTTTTACGACTCTTTCAAAAAGCTCTTCGACCATTTGCATTTTTGGATGTCTAACGTAATAGTAAACTTCTGCTAAATCAGGAACCACATTTGGAGCAAGTCCACCCTTGGTAATAACATAATGCATTCTTGATTCTTGTGGAACATGCTCCCTCATCATATTAACCATCATATTCATAGCTTCGACTCCATCTAAAGCTGATCTCCCAAGTTCTGGAGAGCCTGCAGCGTGAGCTGAAATCCCCTTAAAGGTAAATTTTCCTGATTTATTGGAATTTGAAGTTTTAGAATTTGCAGAATTTACATCATCAGGATGCCAGTGAAGAACAATATCTACATCTTCAAACAATCCTTCTCGAGCCATATAAACCTTTCCAGATCCACCTTCTTCAGCCGGTGTTCCATAAAATCTTATTCTTCCTTCAATATTATTTTCTTCTAGCCATTCTTTAACACTTACTGCAGCCCAAGCTGAAGCTGCACCAAAGAGGTGGTGGCCACATGCATGTCCAGCTCCAGTTTTGTTATTTATGACATCTTTGAATGGTGAGTTGCTTTGAGCTAATCCAGGTAGGGCATCAAACTCACCTAGTATTGCAATGACAGGACCTTTAGAACCATACTCAGCAGTAAAAGCAGTAGGGATGCCAGCTACTGATTTGTTTATTGTAAATCCTTCCTTTGCTAAAGCATCAGAAAGAAGCTTTGAGCTCTCTATTTCCTGATAGCCAAGTTCAGCATTATCCCATATCTGCAGCGCTATATTTGAAAAATGTTCTTTATGCTTACCTATACTATTATCTACGGATGCAGATAGATTTGATATTAATAAAAATATAACTACGAAACTAAATATTTTCCTTTGAATGAAATTTTTTTTCCAACCCATTCTTCTTCTCCCATGCTTTTTAGAATTTCTTTATCATTAGATATTAGTACTTTTCTTTTCTTTTGGGAATCCTCACTATAGATAACAGCTTTTAAATTATTATTATCATCATGAAAAAATGTATAGCCTAAAATTGTAGCCTTACCTTCAATTTTTTTTGACATTGGAATAGGCGCTTCATTTAATTGAGCGTCTTCAGTCACGTCTTTTGTAATAAAGTTAATAAGTGGTTTTTTTGCCCACAGAGCTAATGATTGTTTTGTCATCATTCCAGAGACTCCTGTAACCAGACCAATTTTAGAATGATTATCTCTAATCTCATTTAGTACTTTTACTGTTGAGTGAATCACATAGTTATTTAAAGGGCCTCCAGCAAAAGACATTCCTCCAGTTACTGTTTTAGTTTGTTTTGTGCTCAGCCCCAAAGAATCACTAAACATTTGAACTGCAATAGGGAAGCAACTGTAAAGCTCATATAGATTAGGTTTAATATTATTATCTTTACAAATATCTTTGATAAATTTTACCGCCAAATTTAATCCAAGTGATCTACCCAAACTTGGTCTCTGAATTGTTGCAATCATATGATTTGTTTCAGATGAGGCAAGAGGGTAAACCCTTTTATCTATTGGTATGCCAAGATGATCAGCAACATCTTCATTGCATATAATCATTGCTGATGCTTGATTAACATTCCAGCTAGTACAGTGAAGTTTATTGTAAGGAAATGATTGAAGCGGATTTGATTTACTTGCCTCCATAATATCTCTAGAGGATATTTTTTTATCCAGCCACCCATCTGGGTTTGCCTCTGCTATCTTAGAAAATGCCTCATACATTTCACCAATCTTTTTTTTATGTTTTTGGATTGATAATTTATTTCTTGCTCTATATGCGCTTTCTAGAATTGCATAATACCCAACCGCCATCAAACCAAGCTCATCTTGTTCTTCCTGAATTTGAAGCTCATGATCAGCTTTTACATAAAAATCAGGATTAGTATTTAATTCAGTTTCTATGAAATCTTTTTTTTCTTTTAAAGCTAATATCTTTTTATATCTCGCTTCACCACCAACTATAAGAGATGCTCTAATTTTTCCATCAGCTATATCTTTGCATGCAGAATTAATTAAGTTTTGTTGCAGCACACCAATCTTAGTAACACTAGTTTTTGCAGATTTAATATTATTTCTGTTTGCTATCCATTTACCTGGATCTCTATATTTCCAATACCCTTTAGGTATCTGTATTTGATCTATGTAATCTACAATCTTGTTATTGGTTGTATCTTTTATTGCCTTATGAGTTGCCTTCTCCATTAGAATTAAAGCCTCATCAAGCATTTCAAATGAATCTTTTTGTTGAATGGAGCCAATACCAATTACAACAGGAGTTTTCATTTTTTTCCAAAACCCCAATAATTATATCCAGCAAATTTAGGCGTACTGGGTAGATACATTTGATCCATTGATTCTAAAGAGAAACCTGCAGTTTTAATAAGTTTAGGTATATCTCTATTAAGATGGCAGCCGCCAGCTATCTTACCCCAAATTGGATCAATTCTATTCTGCCATTTTGCTACTTTAATATCTGGAGCAAGCCCATGCTCACAAAAAATTAATTTACCATCTGGTTTAAGCACACGTCGCATTTCTTGAATAGCAATATGTATATTAGGAATAGTACACATGGTATAAGTCACTAAAACTGTATCAAAGTAATTGTCAGGATAGGCTATTAACTCGGCACTTCCAATTTCAAGTTCAACATGAGCAGGGCATGCATTGCTAAGATTTTTAGCTAGATCTAATAATTCTTCAGAAGGATCAATACCAATAACCTTTTCGATTATTTCACTATTGTAAAATGGAATATTTAAACCAGTACCAATCCCAACATCTAAAACTAGTCCAGAGGCTAGAGGCACTACTTTTTGTCTTTGATAATTTATTGGCTTAGAGCCACAAGCACAGTTTAAAAACTTAGGAAGGATATATTTATTATATAAACTCAATATTAATCTTCGATCTCATGAAGTGGCATAGCTGCTGTGTTAAAACCGGCATCAACATAGGTTATCTCTCCTGTAACCCCGCTTGCATAATCCGAACAGAGAAATGCTGCAACATTTCCCACCTCTTCAGTAGTTACTGTTCTTCCAAGTGGAGCTCTTGCTGAATGTTGACTCAACATTTTTCTAAAGTTTTTTACTCCTGATGCAGCTAATGTTTTTATTGGTCCGGCTGAAATAGCATTCACTCTAACGCCATCGCGTCCCATTGAAGCAGCAAGAAATCTTGTGTTTGCCTCAAGGCTAGCTTTTGCAAGACCCATGACATTGTAATTTGGCATTGTTTGCATTGCTCCTAAATAGGTTAATGTTAAAAGTGCTGAATTATCATTAAGCATAGGTTTAGCTGCTTTAGCTAATGCAGTAAAACTATATGAGCTAATGTCATGAGCTACTTTAAATCCTTCTCTAGTAGTTACATCAACAAAATTACCTTCTAACTGATCTGCAGGAGCGAAGCCAATCGAATGAACGAGTCCGTCGAAAGAACCCCAATGCTTTTTGAGTTCAGTAAATGAATTATTAATAGATTTATCTGATGAAACATCACACTCAATTAAAATTGATGATTCATATGACTCAGCTAGTGGTTTAAGGTTTTTTAAAAGTCTCTCATTTTGATAAGTAAATGCAAGTTCGGCACCTTCTCTATGCATTGCTGCTGCTATACCTGCTGCAATTGAGTATTTATTTGCCAAACCCGATATCAATATTTTTTTATTTTTAAGTAACATATCTTTTTTTATTTAAAATTACAGAATCAGTATTGTAAAAGAATATTTACTTATTTTTTTAATATTTATGTATATATTTAGTTTTTGACATCATATTAATTATTTATATTTACATATAAAAATTATAGATGAGTAAAATATTTCTATAAATTAGTAGTATTTTGATTAAATTTTGTGTCACAATTGTCACACTTAGTTATAAGGGCTTGTTTATATGGGTTTTTTTAACTATTAATTTAATTTTAACTACAGGGGAAATGTATGTTTAATAAAGATAAGTATCTATTAGCTTTTCTATTAAGCTTTGTTTTCGTCGCGCCAGCTGTAATAGCTCAAGATGAAGATGATAGTGATGTAGAAGATGTAGTAGTCACGGGTTCTCGTATTGAGAGTTCAGAATTCACGGGCGCACAGCCAGTTGTTGTAATTACTCAAGAGTCAATTGCAAGAACAGGTGACCTAGGAATAGCTGAAGTCTTAAGAGATTTACCTATTAATATAGCAGGTTCATTCTACGAACGTTCAGGTTCATCAGCTGGATCACAGGCTCAAGTTAGTCTGAGAGGTCTTGGAGCTGGTAGAACTCTTGTTCTAATCGATGGAAGAAGAATACCTGGATCACCAAAACTAGATGGAGCTTCAGCTAACATAAATATGTTACCTACTGCTGCAGTAGAAAGAGTTGAGATTCTTGCCGATGGAGCATCAGCTGTTTACGGTTCTGACGCTATTGGTGGTGTTGTTAACGTTATTACTAAAAAAGGTTTTGACGGAATGACAATATCTGGATCAGTTGGTCAACCTGACCTACCTGGTGGTGAAGAGGAGAAATTCTCAATCGTTGGTGGTGTTACTGGAGATGATTCTTCAATTACATGGTCATACGAGCATTCACAAAGAGATATTATTTATCTAACAGACAGAGAATATACTGCTGGTAGAGCTCCTACTGATGATAACTTCAGTACTGGCTTCAGCGTATCTTCATATGCATGGAACTATATTCTTAACGAAGATGATCCAGCTAACGGTCTTGTAAAAGGTCAATGGTTACCAGCTGCAGAGTGTGGCGGTGATCCAAGATTCTTACAAGATGGTAAAACATACATCTTAGGTGCTGCACCTACAGGTGGACTTGATAATAACTACTTATGTTCATTTGATTACACTCAAATAATGGCTCAAGATGCTGGTAAGAAAAGTGATTACTTCACTGTAAACTATGACAAAGAGCTTGGTAACGGAAATAGTGCTTATGCACAAGTTGTTGCTTCAAGACAAGAAACATTTGGTAGATATGCTCCACCAGCTGCTTTCATTAACCCATACCCAGCAGGACTTGCTAATGTAAGAATTCCTGCTCAAGCAGATGGAACACCTGAAAGAGTTGTTACTCTTAATGTTCCAGTTCAGTTAAGAAAAAGATTTATCGAAATTGGACCTAGGGCTTCAGCAGATACAGACTGGACAGGTAATGTTGTTGTTGGCTTCACTGGCGAAGTTATGAATGACTATACTTGGGATATATCAATGCAATGGCATATTGCTGATTACCTAACAAATGACTGTTGTTACCTTCAAAAACCTGAATACACAGAAGCTGCTCAAGCTTTTAAAGACTCAGGAACATTTAGAGGACAAGATTCTTTATTCCATCCTGATGTTGTAGCTTATTACACATCATCACCTTCAGTGACATCGCATTCTCAGTTCAGAAGCTTAGAATATACAATCGGTGGTCCATTAAAAATGGTTCCAGATACTGATTTTGTAGCTGGTGTTCAGAGTGCTGAATATAACTATGAAAATATTTATGACAAGCAATCAGAAGTTGGTAACGTTGGTGGTTCATCAGGTAACTCTTCTGCTAACTCAAGAGATTACACAGCTTTATTCTTTGAAAGTAAAACATCTTTATTAGATGGTGCTGGCGAATTATCTGTTGCAGTAAGAAGTGATGACTACAGCGACTTTGGTAAAAATACTTCATGGACTGTTAAAGGTTTATATGATGTTATGGACGGCCTAACACTTAGAGCTTCAGTTGGAACAGGTTTCCGTGCTCCAGGTCTTGGTGATCTAGCTGCTAACACTACATTCAGTGCTGATAGTCATACTGACTATGTTAAATGTGCTGCTCAAGGTATTGCTAGACCAGATTGTCCTAGTGAACAGGTTAATACATATATTTCAGCTAACCCTAATCTAGGGCCTGAAGAGTCAGAATCAACCAATTTTGGTGCTATCTATACAATGGGCAACCATTCAGTAGCTGTAGACTGGTTCTCAACTGAAATCGATGGAGTTATAACTACTATTACAGTTCAGGATATTATTGATGCCTCAATTCTAGGAGCTAGTTATTCTGCACAATTAACATCTCAAGGTGCTTATTGTGAAAGACTTAATGGTCAAGCAGACGCTAACTTACAACAGTGTTTCCGTAACCCAATTAACGGTAACCAAGCATCTACTTCAGGTGTAGACCTTAAATATAATGGTTTATATGAAACTGCAGTTGGTGATTTTGATGTTAACTTTAGTACAGTAATTATGGATGAGTATGAATCAGAAGCATTCTTTAATGGTCCTGTTGTTAACTATGTTGGTCTTACTTCAGTTCCTGAAATGAGATATTCAGTTGACGTTGGTCATACATTAAGAGATCTACCTGAGCTATATCTCAGTATTCAGTATGATTACATTGATGAGTTAGCTAATAACACTGATGCGAATTACAATCCGGAAGGAACTGTTGATTCATACAGTCAAGTTAACTTAAGAGGTGTTTATACTGTTCCTGGTGTTGATGGTCTTGAACTTTCAGTAATGATAAGAAACCTTACTAAAGAAGATCCACCATTAAACACATCAGGTGATTTCAACAGACAGATTCATTCTAATCTAGGAATGCAAACTATTGTTGGATTTACTTGGGATCTATAAGAACTAATCTTAATTGATTTAAAAAGAGGGCTTAGGCCCTCTTTTTTTTTCTCAATTTTTTTATAGATGATATGATATTAATATGAGTATATTCATAAAAAATTTAAGAATTAAGTTAGCTAAAAAAAAAATAGCTTTAGCATCTAAAGTAACGGTTAAAGTTATGAATATTTTTATGAAATATAAAGTAAAAAAATAACTCATACCAATCATATAATGAGATAATAACGCACTTGGGGCTATAGCTCAGCTGGGAGAGCGCCTCGCTGGCAGCGAGGAGGTCAACGGTTCGATCCCGTTTAGCTCCACCATTAATTAATGCGTACATTTTTTACATTTTATTTGCTCATTTTTGATATAGTAGACTTATGAAAATTGGTGTTCCGAAAGAGATTAAAAATAATGAGTTTAGGGTGTCACTAACACCTGCTTCAGTAAGAATTCTTGTTGATCATTCGCATGAAGTATATGTTCAATCCATGGCTGGTGATGCAATAGGTTTTAGTGACAATGATTATCTTAATTCTGGCGCTGTAATACTAAATTCTGCAAAAGAAGTTTTTGAATCAACAACCTTAATTGTAAAAGTTAAAGAACCAATGCCAAAAGAGTTTCAATATATAAATGAAAAACACACTCTATTTACTTACTTACACTTAGCTGGTGAGCCAGAACAAGCAGCTGGATTAGTTGCTACAGGCGCTACAGGCATTGCCTATGAGACAGTTACTGCTGAAGATGGAAGTATGCCTCTATTGGCTCCTATGAGCGCTATAGCAGGACAATTAAGTGTCATTGTTGGCTCTTATCACCTTCTGAGACCAAACAAAGGCATGGGAACTCTTATTGGTGCATTTAATGATATTGAACCTAGAGTAGTTACAGTCATTGGAGCAGGGGTTGCTGGTACCGAAGCCATTGAGAAAGCTATTTCAAATAAAGCCTATTTAAAAATTATAGACTTATCAGAGAAAAGATTAAATGAACTAAAGAATACTCATGGCACTCATAATATTGAATATATTCTCTCAACAGAATCTACAATTGAGCAAGCAATCAAAAACTCTGATTTAGTTATTGGTGCAGTTTATGTAATTGGTAAAAAGGCTCCCAAGGTTATTAAAAATAATATGCTAAAAAATATGAAACCTGGTGCTGTACTGGTAGATATATCTATAGATCAAGGTGGTTGCTTTGAATCAAGCAGACCTACTACTCATGATGAACCAACATATCTTCACAATGGCGTTTTACATTACTGTGTTACTAATATGCCTGGGGCGGTTCCACTAACTGCTACAGAAGCTCTAAATAAGGCAACTCTATCTTATGTTCTTGAGCTAGCTAATAAAGGTATAGATATTGCTCTTAATGAAAACGATCATTTAGCTAATGGCCTAAATTTTAAAAATGGTAATGTGGTTCACGAGGCTGTTAAAGAAGCTCTTGCATCATAATCAAATCAACCTTGCACTTAGACTGTTTGTTTTCGTAGGACTAATAGCGCCGTTATGTGCTATGGCTGAATATAAAAATACAAATGGAGTTGCAATAGATAAATCATTTTCTGAACTTTTAAAATGGCAAAGAAATCAAAGGGAATCCATCACAACATCCATAGATATATCTTCTGAGTGGAAAAATATAGATTTTAAGAGTGATGATAATTACTCAATTTGGATTGGCCATTCAACCTTCTTAATTAAAAAGAATGGACTTACAATTTTAACAGATCCTATTTTCTCTGAAAGAGCATCACCATTTAAGAACTTTGGTCCAAAGAGGCTCATTCCACCTGCAATAAATATTAAAGACTTACCTAAAATTGATGTTGTAACAGTAAGTCATAACCATTACGATCATTTAGATATAAGGTCTCTAAAACGTTTATATGAATTAAATTCTAAAATTATTTTCTTAATTCCAAAGGGTGATAAGAGTATTTTTGATAAAAAGAATATTAAAAATGTTTATGAATTCGAATGGTGGGAAAATTTTAATATAAATAATACCGCTTTTATATTTACACCAGTTCAGCATTGGTCACGAAGAGGACTTTTTGATAAAAATAAAAGCTTATGGGGCGGTTGGTATATTAAAAATTCTGACTATTCTATATTTCACGCAGGTGATACAGGGTATTCTAAAGATTTTATAACTACCAAAGAAAGATTAGGGTCACCTAAATATTCTTTTATTCCTATAGGTGCATATGAGCCTGAGTGGTTCATGGCAGCAAGTCATGTTAATCCAGAAGATGCTATTAAAATTATGATCGATCTAGAATCCGAATATAGTTTTGGCATGCATTGGGCGACTTTTACACTTACTGATGAAGATACAATAGAACCAAAAATCAGGCTTCAAAAAGCTTTGCAAAAATCAAATTTAAATAACTTTAGCACTCTTATTCCAGGCGAAGTTATTCGCCTAGAATAGTATTCATTTTGTAGTTACACTAATAGTGTAAATTTTTAATTTTAAACAAAGGAGCAAATTATGTTTAATCACATCATGGTAGGAGCAACTGATATAGAGGCGTCTAAAAAGTTTTACGACGCAACCCTTGGAGTCTTAGGAGCCAAGCCAGGATATCAACACATTGGACATAATGGTGTAGTTAGATATATGTATTTCTTAGATGGTAGTACATTTATGATCACTGAGCCATTAGATGGAAATGATGCATCTCATGGAAATGGTGCAACTATTGGATTTAAGGCTGCGGATACAGAAACATGTGATGCATGGCATAAAGCAGGTGAAGAAAATGGTGGAGTTACTTGTGAAGATCCTCCTGGAGTTAGAGAAGCTGGTGGAATGAAGGCATATCTAGCTTATTTAAGAGATCCATCAGGCAATAAAATATGCACAATGATTAATTTGAAGTAGTATTCTCTATCAGAGCATCATGAGATTACCTATTTATTATGTTGATGCATTTTCAAATTCCTTGTTTTCTGGGAATCCGGCAGCAGTAATTTTCTCAGATCTTAATAATCGAAAAGTAATGCAGAATATTGCTGCTGAGAATAATCTTTCTGAAACTGCGTTTATTAATTTTAGAGATAATAAATATTTTATAAGATGGTTTGCACCAGAGTGTGAGATTGATTTATGTGGTCATGCAACACTAGCCTCTGCACATGTATTTTTTAACTATATAAATAAGGATGCACATATTTTTGAGGTGCATTCAAAAAAAAATGGCGCTCTTAAAGTATTTAAAGAAGAGCAAGCCCTTTTTTTAGATTTTCCAACGGATAAGCTTATCTCATCAAGTAAGCATGATGAAGTATTCAATTCCTTAGAATTATTTCCAATAGATCTCTATGAAGGTAGGGATGATCTATTGGCTATATTTAAATCTGAATCAGATATTAAAAATTTGAATCTAAATATTGAAGCTATAAAAAAAATTGATAAAAGGGGGCTTATTGCAACTGCGCCAGGAGAGGACTGTGATTTTGTTTCCAGGTGCTTCTTCCCATCTACTGGGGTTATTGAGGACCCTGTTACTGGTTCAGCTCATACGACTTTAATTCCATATTGGAGCAAAAAATTAAATAAGACTAAGCTAATTGCTAAACAATTATCGCAACGCGGTGGTATTTTATATTGTGAACATAAGAGTGAGAGAGTTCTTATTGGAGGCAATTCAGTTTTATATATGAAGGGCGAGATATTTATTTAATCTTTTTTCATTTTAGGTGTTGACAATAAAATTCAGAAGCGTATATTTACTAGACCAACTTGATTCCGACTAACGATCAACTGCAGACGGGAAGTAGGGAGAATCAAAGAGGAAGAGCCCATAGGGTGAAAGCGTTTGTAAGAGTCGACGATAAAAAAGAGCTTATAAACCCACCAAGATTTCAAGAGAAAGAAATCAAGGAGCTAAAGAAAATCTCACTTTAGACCCCTAAGGATCTCGAACTAAAAAGACAGAGCTAGCCTCTGTTTTTTTTCGTCTGGAGTTTTATCCTAAGAATTTAATCATCACACCAGCAGCAACAGCAGATCCAATAACGCCTGCAATATTTGGACCCATTGCATGCATAAGTAAATGATTTTGTGAGTTATATTCTAAACCTACTTTATTAACAACTCTAGCAGCCATAGGTACCGCTGAAACTCCAGCTGCTCCAATCAATGGATTTATCTTATCTTTACTAAATATATTCATAAGCTTAGCAACCAAAACTCCAGAAGCTGTACCGATTGCAAAAGCAATCATTCCTAGAATAAGAATCCCTAGTGTTTCGGGTGTAAGAAATTTATCAGCCGCCAGCTTTGATCCAACGGCTAGACCAAGAAATATAGTTACTATATTTATTAATGAATTTTGAGCAACATCACTTAGTCTATCAACAACTAATGATTCTTTCATAAGGTTTCCTAGACAGAGCATTCCTAATAATGGAGATGCGCTAGGAAGCAAGAGTCCAACAAGCAGTAGTAAAATAATTGGAAATACTATTTTTTCAGATTGCGAAACAACTCTTAATTGAACCATTGCAATTTCTTTTTCCTTTTTTGTTGTCAAGGCTTTCATTATTGGAGGCTGAATAAGAGGAACAAGCGCCATATATGAATATGCTGCAACAGCAATTGCACCAAGTAGTTCTGGTGCAAGAATTGAAGAGACATAAATAGCAGTAGGTCCATCAGCACCGCCAATAATTCCTGTGGCAGCTGCCTGTTTAAGAGTAAACTCTATTATTCCAAAATAATCTAAAGCAAGTGCACCCATAACTGTTGCAAAGATACCGAATTGTGCAGCAGCCCCAAGTATTAATGTCTTTGGGTTAGCCAGAAGGGGGCCAAAGTCTGTCATGGCGCCAACACCCATAAAAATTAGTAGTGGAGCTATCCCAGATCCAATAGCAACTTCGTAAAATGTGAAGAGAATACCAGGCTTATATCCCAAATCCTGTGCTTGGTTGTTTATTGCAATCATATCTGTATACGAAACATCTTTTAAAACTTTAGACAAACTCTGATCTAAGGAAAAAAACTTTTCTAAAACAATATTTATATGATCTAAATTATTAGCATATATTAATTTTTCAATAGGACTTAGTGACAACCCAATCTCAGGAATGTTTGTAAGAATGGCACCAAAGCCAATTGGGAGAAGAAGTAATGGTTCAAATTTCTTATTTATTGCTAAATATAATAGAAGTAAACCAACCAATATCATTATAGATTGATTAATGGTTAGACTAAATATACCTAGTGTGCTTATAAAATTGAAAAAACTCATTATTAAATCACCTCAAATAATGGATCACCTACATTCACCTTATCACCATTCTTTACAAAGACTTTTTTAATAACTCCATTTAGAGGGGTTTTGATAGTGGTTTCCATTTTCATAGCCTCAAGCACAATGACAGTATCATCTTCTTGAATATTATCACCATCTCTTTTAATAATTGAAAAAATGTTGCCACTTAGAGGTGCTGTTATCACCTCACCACTTGAACTTATATTAATATCATTATTATTTTTTTTGATGTCAGTATTTTGGTTTAATATCTCTGGATCTGAAGCTTTTGAATACTTTACAAAGTAATTTTTATCCTCAATAGATACTTTATATATGTCACCTTCTGAATTAGAAAAATCTAATGGTGCTTTTTCAAAAAAATCTGAGTTATCAATATTTTCAAAAAACTTTATTCCTACTTCAGGAAAAAGGGCATATGTAAGAATGTTTTCTTCACTTTGTTCAATTGATAGATTTTTATCATTTATTATTTTTATAAATGACTCTTTAGTTTCATCAAATTCATTATTTCCTAATAGATCTGCAGGACGACATGTAACTGCTTTATTTCCATCTAAGATAGTAGATTGAAGATCATGGTCTACAGGTGCTGGAGTTGCGCCATATTCGCCTTTTAACAGAGCTGCAGTTTCTTTTGTTACAGTTTTATATCTTTTGTCACTAAGAATGTTTATAACCGCTTGTGTTCCAACGATCTGGGAAGTCGGAGTGACTAATGGAATAAAGCCTAGGTCTGCTCTTACATTTGGAATTTCATCTATTACTTCATCAAATTTTTCTATAGCATTCTGTTCTTTCAATTGATTTTCAAGATTTGTGAGCATACCTCCTGGAACTTGAGAGCTTATTATTCTTGCATCAACACCTCTTAAAGATCCTTCATATTCAGCATACTTTTTTCTTACTTTTCTAAAGTGTGTAGCTATAGAAACAAGAGAATCTAACCTAATATTTGTATCATATTTAGTATCTTGCAAGATACCTACAAGCGTCTCTGTTGCTGAATGACCATATGTCATGCTCATTGACGATATTGATGTATCTACATTATCTAATCCAGCTTCTATGCATTTTATTGCAGTAGTAGTAGACATTCCTGTAGTTGCATGACTATGGAGATGAAGAGGAATGTCAATTTCCTCTTTAAGTTTTGAAACCAGTTCAAAGCCTATATATGGATCTAAGAGACCAGCCATATCTTTAATAGCAATAGAATGGCATCCAAAATCTTGCAATCTTAAAGATAAATCAATCCATGTCTGAAGATTATGAACAGGACTTGTTGTATAAGATATAGTTCCTTGAGCATGACCATCATTTTGTATAACTGCCTTCAATGCTGTTTCCATATTTCTTGGATCATTTAATGCATCAAATACCCTAAAAACATCAACTCCATTTAGTTTAGCCTTTTCAACAAACTTAAAGACAACATCATCTGCATAGTGTTTATAACCTAATAAGTTTTGACCTCTCAAGAGCATTTGTTGAGGTGTATTAGGCATATTAGATTTAATTTTTCTTATTCTTTCCCATGGATCTTCACCTAAATACCTTATACATGAGTCAAAAATAGCTCCGCCCCATGATTCAACAGACCAATAACCAACTTGATCCATATCATGAAGAATTTTTTCCATATCCTCGTACCTTAATCTTGTTGCAAGAAGGGATTGATGAGCGTCACGCAACACCACATCAGTTATTCCAATTTTTTTTGAATCCATAACTTAAATTCTCTTATTAATTTGGTTGATTATTTGAAGATGATCATTCGGAATGCTAGAAGACTTATTGGTATTTTCTATATTTTTCTTATTGATATCTTCTTTAAAAATAAATGATCAAATATTAATTAATAAAATCAACAGACCGAGAAATATAAAAACTGTCA